>TARA_R110001632_G_scaffold22328_3_pt1 | contig 10574 bp, 10 predicted proteins | sample TARA_R110001632 | Tara Oceans TARA_R110001632 (sample SAMEA4398266) | marine metagenome | biome: Polar Biome; feature: [SRF] surface water layer (ENVO:00010504); material: water (ENVO:00002006), including particulate matter (ENVO:01000060) such as... | depth 5 m
GAAAGTTGAACTAATCCCGCCTTTTTCGGCGGGATCTAGGTTCAGTACCCCTACACTTGGATCGATTCTTATTATTGGGTTCAGGGCCTGCCTTTGTCAGACAGGCTTGCCCAGATGTTTAATACCTTTTATTAAATTAGAACTGCCACCATTTTTTTAGTGACTTACCGTAGCCATAACCATATTTACCACCATAACCCAAATTGCTATCCTTCACATCATTAACCACAAAGGATAGCCCCTTCAATTTGCCTTCTTCCTTTAATTTTAATGGATATTCAAGGACTGCCTTTTCCGTTGCCCCTGCCCTTGTAACATATATAATATGATCTGCATAGTGGCTAATGAGAAGCGTATCGGTAACAACAAATAATGGAGCGGTATCAACAATAACATAATCATAAGTCTCTGAAAACTCATCAAATAAGCCCTTTATGCGTTCACTCATTAACAATTCAGCTGGATTAGGAGGTATTTTACCGGAATAAACTACATCAATCGTATTTTTATGCACCAACATGGAATGAATCAAATCTTTGGGGGATAGACTATCATCATAAAGAAATTCCGTCAAACCCAAATCTTTCTTCGCCTTTGGCTTACCAAGTTCATCAACATCCTTATTATTGAAAAAACTATATAATTTTGGATTTCGAATATCCGCCCCTACTAGGAGAACTTTTTTATTGGTGTTGGCCAAAATCATAGCTAAATTGGAGGACAAGAAGGTCTTTCCCTCCCCAGATACACTAGAGGTCACAAAAATTACGTTTCCTTTACGCTGTCCGCCTTTTGCTTTTATCAAATAATCTAAATTGGTACGTAAAATCCGGAGCGATTCGGCCATTACGGACCGGTCATCATTTAAGATCAGCTTATTATCCTTTTTGGAAAGTTTGGGCAATTCCGCCAAAACCGGCACATCATTAACCAATTTTTCCAAACCAATTTTATTGTGTATCTTATTATCCAAGAGGTCTTTACCATAAATTATTGAGAATGGCACTAATAACCCTAAAATTAAATGTGCCAACAACAAAATACTTTTCTTGGGGGAAACAGGAATATCACTAACCAAGAAAGCCCTATCTATCACCTTGGATTTTGGGGTGGCTGACGCAAAGGTGATTTGTGATTCCTCGCGCTTTTGTAATAGATATAAGTACAATTGTTCCGTAGTCTGTTGCTGTCTGGTAATATCCCGCAATGCCCTCTCATTTTTTGGTGCGGAATAAATCCTAGAGTTTATCTTGGATAACTGACCGCTCAAACTGTTTACCTGCAATGCCAAATTGTTGGTTACACTATTTAAGCTAGATTGCATACTGCGTTTAAGACTGGCTAGTTGCTGATCCAAATTAACAATAATAGGGTTTTTATCGTTAGAACTTTCCAGTAAACGTTTACGTTCCAAGGCCAATTCGTTATACCTAGCGGTGGTGGCAGCAATAGAAGCATCAGCAAGTCCAACGTTAGAAGGCAATAAATCATATCCCTCTTGATTTTCCACGATATCTTTCATGGAAGAGGCTATATCCAATTGCACAGATGCATTTTGCAACTCCTGCTGGTTGGCGGCACCAATATTCAAATTTAGACTGGTCTGCGCACCTATATCGGTTAGGCCTCGGTTAGATTTAAAATCCTCGGCACTTTCATCTACTGTAGATAAGTCCCCGTAGATACTGGATATTCTATCATTTATAAAGCTTGAAGTCCTATCTGCAATAGCTTTTTTGTCATCAATAGCATTCTGATTATAATTATTGATAAGGGCATCCAAAAAATCCTTGCCCCGCTCAATCACCGGGTCATTTATGGATAACGCTATAATATTCGACAATTCATTGGTTATGGTAACTTGAAGTTTTTTCTCATAGACATCGGCCACGGCAGACAAAGGATTCACAGCTACCTTATACTTTTTCCCATCAAAAGATTGCATACTTACCACATTGGGCGTAATAACCACCTCTCCTACTGAAGTTACTATATTTTTACCGAAAAGCTGAACCTTAGCAGGTTCGTCTTCCTCCTCGGCCAATTCGAAGGAAGTATTGGATTTTAAAGTAATAAAAAATTCTTCTTTGGATTTATAAATAATAGAATCCGGAGCTATAAAACTAACATTAAATGGGGCGTTCTTATATAAATCTGAATGTTGGATATTGCCCAAAGCTATGATCTTCTTATTCAAACCCAATTTTTTAATAACCTCTATTAAGTTAGATCTGGAGTTTAACACCTCTATCTCATCTTGTACGCTATTTCGCCCACCACCTAAAACGTTCAAATCCCTAAAAATGTCCAATTCAGAGGTAGAATTTTGATCATCCAACACTTGTATTTTTGCCTGGATAGCATATTCTGGAGTAGAGTATCTTATTTTGAAGATTGCAAGCAAAATACCTACGATGGCAGCGAGCACAAACCACTGCCAATTTTTTAAATAGGGTTTAAGTATCTCTTTATAATTATTTTTCTTGGGGGAAAGCTGGGTTGATCCGGAACTCATTCTTTATGTAAAATTGAATATTATTGTCGGGTTATTAATATGACGGTTGAGGTAATCAATACCGAAGCAATTGATATGGCAATACTCGCTCTCTGATCCAAACTAGAGGCAGTTATTCCGGATTTATTGGGCTCCACATACACCACATCGTTTTGAGTAAGATAGTACACCGGAGACTCCACCAAATTCTTGGAAGTAAGATCTATTCTGGTATATACTTTGGTACCGTTAAAATCTCTGATTACCAGTACATTATTACGAACACCACGAATAGTTAAATCTCCAGCAAAACCAAGAGCTTCCAAAATACTAATCTGCTCTCCGTTAACCGGATAGGTACCAGGCCTATTAACTTCTCCCAAAACCGTTATAGTAAAATTTTGCAATCGAATGTTTATGATGGGATCTTTTAAATATTCTGAAAGACGATTTCTAAGCATAAGTCTTAATTCTTCGGGAGAAAGACCTTCAATTTTCAGTTTGCCAATGACCGGGAAATCAATTTCACCGGCCTCATCCACCAAATAATCTACCGGTTCAGGTCTGAAACCCACTGATTGCCCCCCTCCTCTATAAAGGTTAAAAGGAACACTGGCTTCAGGGTTTAAAGAAGATACATGGATTGAAACCAGATCGTCAATTTTAAACTTAGACACGGAACGGTTTGTATTTACAATAGTTTCAAAATTACCTGTGTCCTGAAAATACACTACATTCTTTCTGGAAGCACATGAAAATAAAAGAAAAGTTAAAAGGGAAAAAACAAGGATTTTTGGACCCATAGGATTAGAGATTTTAGAACAATGATATGATTTTCTAATACAAGTATACTAAAATAATTAGGATTGCAATATCTTATTGGGCTTCGGAATTGCAGAATCTAGTTCGGAGGCTTTTTTATCAAGTTTGCACAATTCTGAATTGTTGGAAATATATTCCGGAACTATTTCCTTCATTAATCTAATTGTGTTTTCATTAAAAAACATATTGGAAACACACAATTCGTTAATCTTGGATTTGGTTTCTTCATAGAGAAGTTCCCTGGACTTACTGATCATAATTTTTTTATGGTAGGTTGGCATGGTATCTTCCCCATTGGCCAGCAGTTCCTCATATAGTTTTTCCCCGGGCCTAAGACCTGTAATTTTGATATCGATATCTTCCGGATATTTCAACCCGGATAGTTTTATCATATTTTTGGCCAAGTCAAAGATCTTAACGGATTCTCCCATGTCAAAAATAAAGATTTCCCCGCCTTGGCCCATTCCTCCCGCCTCCAAGACCAATTGGGCCGCTTCAGGGATGGTCATAAAATAACGGGTAATTTCCTTATGGGTTACAGTTAACGGCCCGCCCTTTTCAATCTGTTTTTTAAAGAGAGGGATCACAGATCCATTGGAACCCAGTACATTCCCAAATCGGGTAGTAATGAATTTGGTCTTGTTATACTGCTGGGCACAACTAATGTACATTTCAGCAATCCTTTTTGTAGCCCCCATAACATTGGTAGGATTCACGGCCTTATCTGTAGACACAAAAATAAACTTGTCCACACTGTTTGCCAAAGACAGATCTACAATAACTTTGGTTCCTGCCACATTTATCTTTATAGCCTCATAGGAATTATACTCCATGAGCGGCACATGTTTATAGGCGGCGGCATGGAACACCAAATTGGGTTTGTATTCTTGAAAAATAGCCGACATTCTATTTTTATCCCTAATATCCCCTACAATGGGAATAAAATTATGGAACCCGTTCTGCTTTAACTCTTGCTGCAAATCGTACAGTGCGGATTCCGCCTGATCAATAACAATTAGGGATTTGTATTCGCAATTGGCAATCTGCCGTACCAGTTCACTCCCAATGGAACCTGCACCACCAGTTACAAATATTACCTTATCCCTAAGTTCATTGGCTATTCTATTATTCTTGATGTTGATCGGCACCCTATCCAAAAGATCTTCAATCTGTACCTGCTTTATCTGTGAAATTTTTAGTTCGCCATTAATCCAATCCTCGATAGGGGGAACAATTTTCACTTGTACCGGAAAGTCCACCAACTCCTCAACCAGCTCTCTTAACCGGTTGTGGTCAATATTTTGAATTGAAAAAATTATTTCGGTAATATTATGGCTCTTGATAAAATAATCGGTCAACACCTGAGGCCCATAAACCCGCACTCCATTAATATTTTTTCCTACTTTTTCATTATCCTTATCTATGTAGCCCACTACCTTGGAAGCACCACCTGAATGACTTGCAAGGGCGTTTTGGGTAAGGATACCTGACTCACCAGCTCCATATATTATTACATTCTTTGAAATCTTAAATTGATTTACCAGATTGTAATAGGCCGCTTTAAAGATATATCTAGAAGCACTAAGTGCAATAAAACCCAATAGACTGTGAATTATAATAATAGACAAGGGGACTGTAAAATCTTCCATATAATTCATCTCCCTATTCAAAATTACCATAAAGATGGTAATGATACTTGAAAGGCAAATTGCGTTGAAAATATTATATATATCCCTTACCCCAGTATGCCTAATAACGCCCTTGTATGATCCAGTTACCAAAAATGCGAGAAGCCCGATAACCATAATAACCGGTAGTTGTAGAAACAACTTGTCTATATCGAAATTGAGGGTAAGGTTGAACCTTACGAGATAGGAAAATACAAAGGTTATAGACACCAACATTAAATCGATAGCCAGCACTATCCATTTGGAAGTGTATTTTTGCGCTCTATTGGTTAAGTAGTGTTGTATCATTTGGTCAACGCTATTTTAATTACTTCAATTACTCTATCCAAATCCGCTATCCGTAGATTGGAACCACTGGGAAGACATAATCCTCTATTAAATAAATCTTCTGAAGTACCATCAACATAATAGTCACAATTTTCAAATACAGGCTGCATGTGCATCGGTTTCCATAAAGGTCGGGATTCTATATCAACTTCCTGCAGTGCTAGGCGAATTTTTTCGCGAATTTGTACCGAAGGTACTAAAATACATGTAAGCCACCTATTGGAATACATTTCCGGCATTTCTTCTAAAAATTCAATACCTGAAATATGTCCCAATTCTTGTTTATAATATTTAAAATTAGATCTTCTAGCCGCAACTCGGTCATCCAGAACTTCCATTTGCCCTCTTCCAATTCCAGCCAACACATTGCTCATTCTATAATTATAACCCACTTTGGAATGTTGGTAATAGGGGGCATTGTCCCTAGCTTGGGTTGCCAAAAAGACGGCTTTATCTTTAAATTCCTTATTCTTTGTAACCAAGGCACCACCTCCGGAGGTGGTGATTATCTTATTGCCATTAAAAGACAATATGCCAATATCACCAAAGCTGCCACATTTTATACCTCCATACGCGCTCCCCAAAGCTTCTGCACTATCTTCCAACACAGGGATACCATATTGTTCACCAATAGCCTTTACCTCATTGACCTTATAGGGCATTCCATAAAGGTGTACCGCAATAATGGCTTTTGGTTTTTTACCATTTGCAATCCTATCTTCAATAGCTCTTCTCAACAACAAAGGTGAAATATTCCAGGTATCCTTCTCACTATCCACAAAAACAGGTTTGGCTCCTAAATAACAAATTGGATTCGCCGATGCGGAAAAAGTAAAACTTTGACAAAGCACCTCATCATCCTTGGAGACTCCAAGTAATAGCAAGCCAAGGTGAATTGCCGCTGTACCTGAACTAAGGGCGGCGACTTGGACATTGTTATCCAAATAATTTTCAATGCTGGTTTCGAACCCATTGACATTGGGTCCCAATGGGGCCACCCAATTGGTATCAAAAGCCTCGTTTACGTATTGTTGCTCCTTGTGCCCTATGTGCGGGGATGAAAGCCAAATTTTTGAAGTAGTTATGGTCATTAAATTTAGGGTTTATTTAAATCTCTTCAACAAAAATAGGCATACTTTTCGGCATTAGATCATTATGGCTTTTAATTTCGTTTAAGACTAAAAAATATCGTTTAAATGCCTTACATATGTCTTTCAACGGCCCTATTAGTTTCTACTTCGAGAAAAATAAAGGTAGTCGACATTCTATCTTTGGAATTACATTTAAGGAAAATTGCCTTGGCAAGTGGAACACCATAGCGGTAAATGCCATCAACAACTTAAGAAGTTATGTTGCCACTGTCACAACCTGCGATCCATATGCCCCTTCGGAAGAATTGGCACTTGAATATGAGCTAGGTACAACAAAGCATTAACCTACAGAAAAATTTGATACTATTATTTTAAAGGATTCTATTATAAATATATAAGGATTCTTAATCAGCATTTAAAGGCTACATGGTATTCTACATAATTTAACTTAGAAATAAGATAAATTAATAGAAACATAAGTTTATAGAACAATCCAATGGTTCTACAAACAAAATAAGCTAAATTTGCAACTTCACAAAAAATGCATAACTAATTACAATTATATCAAAATAGGTGGATAAATCCATCAGTTGGGTAATATGGTTTAGGATTATCGGATTTAACACCCAAATTTGGACAAAGGGACAGGGATGATAAAAAGTACTTTAAGATCAATGCTACCGACAATTTTACCCCCTTTTCCCTAAATTTTTATGGCAAGTTAAAAACAACATCATCAAGACTTTTTAAATATGTACAAATTATTTTTTAAACGGAGTATCGATTTAGTGCTTTCACTAGTAGGTTTTTTGATTCTTACACCAATAACAGCAATCGTGTTTGTTGCCCTCATATTCATAAATAAGGGAAAACCTATATTCCTGCAACAACGCCCGGGCAAGGACGGAAAAATTTTTTCCATTATTAAGTTTAAGACCATGAGTGATGGAATGGATGCCAATGGAGAACTACTTCCCGATGAGGAAAGAATAACAAAATTCGGCATTTTTTAAGAAAAACGTCCTTGGATGAAATACCACAATTAATCAATATCATTAAAGGGGATATGAGCCTTATAGGGCCTAGACCTTTAAAAGTAAGCTACTTGCCCTACTACACCGCAAAAGAAAGCAGACGCCACAGTGTAAGGCCGGGTATTACAGGATTAGCCCAAATTTCGGGAAGGAGTTTATTAGGATGGGACGACAGGCTCCAAAAAGATATTGAATATGTAGAGAACCTTTCTTTTGGGTTGGATTGCAAAATCTTGGTCCAAACATTTTTAAAGGTTATTACGGCCAAGGACGTGGCCTTGGATTCGGAATCGGGAATAATCGATTTTGATGCCTTCCGTAAAGGGGAGTAAAAAATTATTTTGTGATAGAGCATTGAGTTACGAAAGTAGTGTAACTACTCCCCCAAAACCTGTCCAAAAAGTTTTTTCATCACACAGAGATTTACTTATTTTTTTGAGATTCCCCCGGATACCCACCTTAAAAAGAAGATACTTCATTGACTTCACAAACGGCCTCAACATTCAACCTGACAATAGACAATTCTCCTAGATTGCAAAGAGTTTTTGTGCAATCTTTAAGTGCTCCCCCCCACAGGGAAAAACGGTTTCGTATTGGTCTTGTCCTGAGCATAGTAGAAAAAAACGGAGAAACAGAAGGGCTGCTACAAGAAGTTTTTTATCAATTTTTAAAAACAACTCCCTTCTTAAGCGCTTAATATTTGTTGCCGCTGCATATGGAAAAACTGCAAAATACCCACAACAAACCTTCCTTCTATTTTTACAAAAATTAGCAGTATTTCTTAAAAAAAGAGGTAGTTCATCGAAAAAAACAATTCCGAACATCCAAATGTAAATTACAATCGTAACACCTTACAATGTTACAAAACATGCAGTTCATCGAAAAAAGAACATCTTTTGCCGATGATTATAAAAAATTAAATAATATTGTTAAACCCAAATGATTATCATTTAAAGTTAAAGCCTTATTCTTATGAAATTTCACCCCTCGAATCTCATTCAAATCAGCTTATGCTGTCTTTTCCTATTCTTAATTGCATCCTGTAACAAAGATTCCGATCTTTTGGCGGAATATGTTGTGGAAAACCCGAAAGCTATATTGGTCAATGACCTTGTGGTTACCTTGGCCAATAATCCCATTGTTATTGCCCCATTAAGCAATGATTCCTTTTCTGAACCCGAAAAAGTAGCTATAACGGAGGTAACACCTCCTAAAATGGGTACCGCCATTGTCAATGAGGACAACACAATAACCTACACTCCAGATACGGACCAAACCGGTACTGACGAGTTCGACTATTCAACTTCCATTACCAATCCCGATAATACTGTTTCAAAAGAAACCGGATCAGTTACCGTGACCGTGACTGACAAGACCCCAACTACAGAAGAACCATTGGAAATGGGAGAGCTTAAAGCGTTTCCGGGTGCCGAAGGGTTTGGAAAATATGCCACCGGAGGTCGGGGAGGAAAAGTTATTCAAGTGACAAACCTGAACGATTCAGGTTCCGGAAGCTTTCGGGCAGCCTTGGAAGCAAGTGGCTCAAGAACTGTTGTGTTCCGTGTAGGGGGCACTATAAACCTTACCTCCCATATCTATATTAATAATGGCAATATTACAATCGCAGGGGAAACGGCACCTGGGGGTGGAATACTGATTAGGGATAAAAGCGTCATAGTTAGGACAAGCAATGTTATAATCAGGAACATAAGATTTCGTTTGGGACCAAATGCGGGATCGAACGATGATGCATTTTCCATTACGGCACCATCGGGACAGACCTTGGAGAACATTATAGTGGACCATTGCTCATTCTCTTGGGGACGGGACGAAAACTTTAATATAAGGGCGGATTCAGGAAACAACATCGTGAAGAATGTAACCGTACAAAATTCGATTATAGCAGAAAGCGGTTACAACGTACTTGTCCATTATAACGTCCAAAACGTATCTTTTTTCCAAAATTTGCTAGCCTTGTCAAATGAAAGAAGTATAAGAGCAAATTATGGATATGATGGTATTTTCAAATTTGAAATGATCAATAACCTTATATATGGGTGGGGAAATGCGGCCACAAATCCATCTAATGGTCAGAAATATACTATTTTAAACAATAAGTTTAAAATTTCCACTCAACAGCCAACGCATAACAATACAGTGATCAGTGCCTCCGCAGCGGATACGGGTGTACCAGATAGTTGGACTTACGCTTATATAGATGGGAATATTATTCCTGCCGGGTATACCTTGAACGCTACACGGGTAAATTCATATTTAAAAGCAACACCATTTGACACTTCAGGATTAACTGAAATAGCTAATGCTGCAAGTGATATCGAGGGTAAAATACTAAACCATGTGGGGGCAAGTTTCCCTGCAAGGGATGCTGTTGACACACGGATAATAAATCATTACAACAATTCCACAGGTAGTATTTCCAAATCGGGAGCCTTTCCTACTATTACCAATGGCACGCCTTATCTTGATGCCGATAGTGACGGAATAGATGATAATTGGGAACGAGCCAACGATTTAAACCCTAATGATACAAGTGATGGATCAAAAGATCGGAACGGGGACGGTTACACCAATCTGGAAGAGTTTTTACATTATTTGACCCAATAGAATATGTCCTGTTAGCTACTATGGATTTTAAAAGGTCCTAGTTTCAGGCCAGTAAATTATATTCACCCAATGGTCGTCGCTCCATAATTTGAATCTTTACCATGGTCAGGTTAGGTCTTCGCTTATGTTCCAAATACACATGTGCTAATATTTGATATATTCCTCCTTCTCCTAGGTCCAATGTCCAATATTCCAAAAATACTGGCACCAGTGTTTTAATGAGGTATAAGGGAGTAGAATTGTTTTAGTTATAATTAGAGAAAAAGAATTCTAGGATTTAGATATTTCCGGGATTTTATTTGATTCGATGCCAAAAGCGAGAGTTATATCGGTTTTACGTGGATATCTAGTGTTTTTTTAGGGGTGGTTGGAGGGGACCGAAAATACCACTCCCAATGACCTTGGTCTAGTAATATTATACTGAATATTGGATTGAGAGTGGTTTTAACTAAAAAAAATAACTTTGCACCTTGTCAAGAAAAAAAAAAAAAAA
>TARA_R110001632_G_scaffold45265_1_pt1 | contig 10547 bp, 13 predicted proteins | sample TARA_R110001632 | Tara Oceans TARA_R110001632 (sample SAMEA4398266) | marine metagenome | biome: Polar Biome; feature: [SRF] surface water layer (ENVO:00010504); material: water (ENVO:00002006), including particulate matter (ENVO:01000060) such as... | depth 5 m
AAACAAGAGAACAACTTCAATGCTTCTGCTGCGATTAACAAATTGAATATGGCACCCAAAAAGAACAGTCTTATGAAGAAGGCCAAAAATGAGGTTGGTCGTTTCGCTGGTCGCATCGGTAAATGGGATCCCGCCATTAAGAATGCAAAGAATAACGCAACTCTCACAAACTTGGAAAACCAGATGAACAAAAAGATTGAATTGCGTAAAGAAATTCAGACCAGTAAGATTGGACCAGTAAAAAAGCGGGGTCATCTCGAAAAGGTCATGCAACTCAGGAATAACGTGGGTCAGAGGCGGAAGATTTTTGAAGAACAGTTGACAAATCTTTCAAAGAAGGGTGAAAGAAACACCCTCAAAAAGTATATTCAGGGTCTGAATATTCCGCGCGAAAATAAGAGTGGATACGTCAAGAGAATTAATGCACCCAATGCAAACCTCGCTTTGATTCGTGCATCGGTGAACAAACAGGTGAATCAAAAGATTTCCAATGCTTCAAAGTCTCTGGTTGCAGGGGCCATTGGTAAGATTCAAGCCAGTGAAAATAAGAATATTGCTAATGCCTCAAAGTCTTTGGTGTCTGGTGCCATTGAGCAGGTGAAGAAGGATGATGCTGCCACCAAGATCCAAGCTGTTGTCAGGGGGAAGAAGAACCGTAATATGGCTATGAACAAAAAGCGTACAGAATTTACTGAGTTGGCCAAGAAAACAAGTACAAACTTCAGTAGGAATATCATCGCTATGAAGAATATGAAAAATGCATTCAAGTTGAGGGGTCGAATTGAAGGCGCTGTTCGTAAGAATAAATCTTTAGAAAACGCGAAGGTTATGGGTGGTAAGGCAAGAGTCAACCCCCTGTTTGAGAATAATGGTGAAATATCAGCCGCGGCTCTCACCCCCAAACCCCCGAACGTATCTAAACCTAATAAACCCTCATTCAGGACTCTCGTTCAGAAAAACAAGGAGAAGAGGTTTGTCAACTCGGTAAAGTTAGCTGGGAAGAAGACTGCTCTCTCAGCGGCATCTGGAGCTGAGCGTATAAAGATGGCTAGGAACCTGGCACCAACGACACAGACTAATGTCAAGAAGGCTACTAATGCTAGCAAAATTTTCGATGTAAAGGCCAAGGCTGTCGAGATGACTAACATAGATCGAATCAAAAAATCTGGTGAAGCTGCTGAGGCGAAGCGTAAGCTGAAGGCTGAACAACGAAAGGCAAACAAAAAACTCGCCAAAACTACTGGACAGAGTGTCAAATCTACACAAAAAAAGCAACAAGTGAAGCGTAAGTCAGCCACAAAAAAGAAATAATGTAAGAAAAAATGATCCACCCCGACGATGATTGTACCGTTATGAGTGATATGCCTCTCAGTGATGAGGTTGCTGACTTTATCGAAGCTGGTCTTCATAGAGGTATGACGAAGGAGGATGTAGAGGAATGGTGTGACAATAATTTAGATGAACTTGCAGGTATATATGAGAAGTATCGGGGTACGTACTTGTCATATGGACAGGCAGATATGACTCTATTTTTCGCGCAGACGATTTATGAAAGAGATGATTTGGGAGATATGATTAGTAATTTTGTAGCCTTTCAATAATTGTAATTTAAAGAAATAATCGTCCTTTAATTTAATGGGAAGTTGTGATGTATGTTGTGAGAAATTAAACAAGATAAATCACAAAGAAGTCAAGTGTCCTTTTTGTGATTTAACAAGTTGTCGTTCGTGTTCTCAAAGATATATATTAGAATCGTTTGAAGACCCACATTGTATGGGGTGTAAGACTCGCTGGAACCGTGAATTTGTGGATTCATTCTGTACAAAGTATTTTAGAAATACCCAACTAAAACGTCACCGAGAAAATATTCTATTTGAGAGAGAAAAGTCTCTCATGCCAGAGACACAACCTGAAGTTGAACGAGTAATACAAATGCGCAGAATTCGGGTTATCATCAGACAACAAAAGGAAAAACTCATAGAACTTCATAATAGATACCAAGTATTTGAAATAGATGGTCCCATACCCCATGATATCCAGGTACTTTACCGAGAGATGGAGAATACGTATAGACATCTAGACCAATTGCGAAATGGTACAACATTTATAGATTCTGAACCAAGACGTTTTGTGCGTCAATGTCCAGTAGAAGAATGTAAAGGATTTCTCAATGAAAACTGGTATTGTGGTTTATGTGAATGTAAATTCTGTAAAGATTGTAATGAACCTTTGTCACCCGATCACAAATGCAACCCTGAAACTGTAGAAACGATGAAACTTCTCAATAAGGATAGTAAATCGTGTCCCAAATGTGGGACAGTCATTCATAAGACGAGTGGGTGTGCTCAGATGTGGTGTATATCATGTCACACAGCCTTCAATTGGCGAACAAGTGAGATTGAGACTGGTCGAATACATAATCCACACTTCATAGAGTTCAAGAAAAAAACGATGATGTCTCGGGAACATGGAGATATTCCGTGTGGCGGCGTCCCTTCGTTTAGGGAATTACGAGAAATGGGTGCCACAAATGATATACTCCGATATGCAGTGGTCGTACATCAAACAGAGCGAGAGCTTATGTATCTGGATACGAGACCGATAGACAATACTCAATTACGCATTGCCTATATGTTGAATGACGTCAATGAATTTATGTTTAAAAATTATTTACAACGTCAAGAAAAGTACATAGAAAAAACTCGAGACCTTTCGAATATTTTTGAAATGATTGCCAATACCGGTGGTGATTTTCTTAGACAGTATGTTCTTGAACCAGAACGACACGATGAGATCATTAACTTTTTACAGAAGATTATGGAATATGGAAATGAAATTTTTGATTCAATTCGTAAACGATATAATTCTCGTCATCCTCTAAATATTTATGTATGAGTACAATAGGATGTTAGTTCTATTATTCATAATAATTCTCGTAATCTATACATTACCCAGGTATAGAAGACCTCAAGTATTCGAAAATTTCCTGACTAATGACGAGTGTGATCACATCATACAGAAAGCAAAGAATGATTTGAGAACATCATCTGTCACGAATGAAAAGGAGGTGGATGAAACTATTCGTAAAAGTGATACAGCATGGTTAAACAAAGAGGATCCGATTGTCCGGAATATTATGGACAGGTGTCTCGTACATACGGATCGACCATTCGTGAACTGTGAACAGTTACAGGTACTTCGGTATGAACCTGGTGGATTTTACAAACCTCACCAAGATGCATTTGAAAATGATAAGAATATGAGAATGTACACATTCATTTTGGCACTCAGTGATGAGTACGAAGGTGGTGAAACTATATTTCCAAACTTGAACAAAGAGTATAAACTTCAAAAGGGTGATGCTCTATTCTTCGATACACTCGACAACTATGAGTTTATGACATCCAAGGCTTTACACGGTGGGAAACCTGTAAAGTCTGGTGAGAAATGGATTTGTAATTTATGGGTAAGGAAGTATCCATACACTATGTGAACATTTTTATTAATAGACTTAAAATATTTAAACAATAGTAGAGTATGAAATGCTCCGCAACCTTCTCCGAAAACAGCCTTTACAAGATAAAATTGACAAAGACTCGTAAGAATGTCCTTGAAGCTATGTACCAGCGACCGAGTATCGTAGAGGTGCGTCCAATCAAGGAAAATCTGAGACTTCGTTTACGTTTCACGGAAGCAATAAAAGAAGCACAGGAAATGTGTGAAATGGATAAGGATTCATCCGAGTGTCATTGGGCTTGGTATGAGGTGGATGAATTGGAGGACTCTATACTACGTCTATATCCCGATAGATGGTAACATTTGGTGGATCATCATCGTACCCATAATACTGAATTGATATCCCAAATAGATATATCATTTCAGGGTTAACATCTTCATTCATATATTTTTTCCAGTTTTTCAGAGTTGTATGGAAATATTCAACATTATCCTCTGAAAATGCACATATACGCATGAATGGCCTACTACGTAGCTTTCTCATATATTCATAAACGGCTTCAGGTAAGGGTGTTGTTCTATTATATACTGAATTTAAGATATCAACAATGTAATATCCATGTGAATCACAAATTATATTCACTTGCATTTTGGGAAACCCCTTGATATACGCTTCAAAATCTGAATTACTAGGGAGGGTTGTAAATATTGGTGTATCTTCGCATATAGTCCATTCATTGTACCCAACACCTGGATGTGTATGATATGTTATTTCTGAATACCACACCCGTTCAATTTCAGGAGATTCGACACAGTTTCTTTTTTTTGATGTAACCCGTGTTGGTGTACTGAATTTGAAATTATTATATCCGATACCACCCGCATATTCCCATCCATTGGTAGAAGATACCCTGCTCATCTCTTTCAAATTGTGGACAACTTCATGAGTCAATTTCAAACGTTGTCTTCTTAACGCCATATTTGGACGTACAACCCCTAATCTCATTGATATCTTATTATATACTGAGAGTTTATCGGGACTTGTTTTTAACTAGGAGATGTCCATTATTACATTTCTATCTAAGAGTGTGATCTCACCGAGTTCGTCCCATGTATAATACTTTATGGATATACCAAATTCTTTACGCATGATGGGGTCCATATATTTATTTACGGTACGTTTCCATTGAGCGGGAGTTGTTTGAATATATACCAAATCACTCCAAGTCACTTGCACTCTCTGAAATTCTCGACCATTCATGAGGCTAGTGAATTTTCTGGCGACACTGTTGGCGTTAGGTTTGTTCATATTTGTTTCGATGAGGTCGATGATATAGTACCCTTGGTTCTCGAGGATGAGGTTCGCTTGTACAGTTGGATAATTACCAATATAGACCTTGAAATCTGAGGCACTCGGGTACGTGAAGAGTGGTGTATCATACCCCGGAACTGGATGCGTGTGATACACGATATACTGTGTCAAATCCTCAGCTGTTGGCTGTACGGTGGCAAGTTGTCGGTTCGTACGTTCTGTGGGTTTATTGAATCGGACATAATTTCGCGTATTTTCGACCGTGAATGGTATTGTACCAGCGTACTCAACCTTCTGTTCCCAAGTTTTTTTATACACGTCCTGAAGTTCATTGAGAACTTTACGACTCAATCGAACGGACATGTACCTATTGTTTGCGCGTGTTATTGTCCCCACGTTTAATCCATTTTTTGGTATATTTACTCTTCTAAAGTTATTAGCTAACTGATTGAGGATACGGTTAAACCGGGCCACCTGACGTCGCCTGCGTACAGTTTCGGTGGACACCATCTTACTTTAGATAAAGAAGAAAATAGAAGAATGTTTAATGAATATCGAGGCATTCGCTCGAGAGATATATTCTCAACTGGGACCTGGGTACAGTGAGAGAGTATACCATAATGCGATGGAGGTTTTACTGAGAGAGAAGGGTATACAATACGAGACGGAACGTCATATTTTGGTCAAGTTTCGAGGACACGTTGTAGGACAATTACGAGCTGATATTATCATAGACAACACTATAATATTAGAACTAAAAGCTATCAAGACTCTGACTGATGGGATGGAGCATCAGGCTCAAAAATATCTTGACTTGACAGGATTGAGGTTGGCGTATCTGGTGAATTTTCCTCTTCAAATGGGTCGGGAGGTGGAGATTCGAGAGATTGCATTAGGACCATCAGAGGGAGAACTCGTGAAAGCCTTTGATAAAATACGAGATCATCATCGTGTTGTATCTGCGGATTTAACACAGCTGCTTCCAGGAGTTCCTGTGCCGTCTTCAGATGAAATTTTGCCTGTTCCATGCAGTGCTGTACCGCTGGGTCGTCTTGACTGATTGTCTCCAGGTGAGGAAGGACTTTAGACTCCAATTCATAGAGGGCGAGTAGGGTTGGTTCGTCGTTCATTTGAAGGTTTTCAATAGGTGCATCAACTTAGGGTTTACACTCACATAGATGACAACTTCTCAATTTATCGAGGCACTTGATGCATAAGAAGTGTTCACATTTTCGAAACTTGACACACTCCTCACTCTTGTTACAATTTGAACATTCACACACCTTGAACTCTAAAATCTCGTTTTTGAATCTCCAAAAGCATGAAGTACAAACTTTTAATCCAGGTTTCATGCTTTTGCTACACACCATGAAGTTTGGACACTTCGACATTATATAATTAGGATAGAGAGTCTTTAAACTGTTGGGATAAATTCCCATTTTAAGTCGTTACAAATCTTATTCCATATAACATCTTGTTGATACAATTTTTCTTTAGACTTGAGGAGTGGAAAGTATTGGAGGTAAACGTCTTCACTCAAAAGTTCACAGAATTTGTAGAGGACATAAGAGTAGCTGAGAAAGTTCTTCCTTACTGTAGGACAGTTATCGTCGAATGGTCTTTGAATATCTTTGAACATGATACGAAGATACTCTTCCAACTCTTGGGGCATATTTGGAGGTTTTATACCGTTTAGGATATTTGTAATGTAAGGAACATGTTCATAATATTTATTGAGTCTCAATTTTTTCAAAAGTCCTCGAATCTTTGCATGTGTGATGTCTTCAAGGTTTTTGATTTTCATCTTTTTGAGTTCTGATCTCAATTGATCGATGACTTCAGTGGGAATATTTGTCATCTCTTGTGCTTGGAACTGTGACAACCATTCGTTAAAGTGATTTTCCCTCTTGTACGAATAGTTTACAATCTTTTCTGATGTCTCTTGTTCCTCTCGGTATGTCAACTCTTCACTGATGAGTGCGGCAACTATAGCACCACAACCATCACACACAAGATCACTTGTGTCGTGAAAATGGATAATATTACTGTCAGGGCATGTTTTACATACATCACTCGTACGTTCTTGGGGTTTGTATATGTTTTTCTTTTCAACATCTCTGAGATAGTCGGTGAAGATATCCTTCCGTTTTAGTCCAACTATTTCTTTCACATTGAAAACATTATCTGTGTTCGTCTTCTCATCACCATCGTCTATATGTTGATCCAGATATGGCATACATTTCATAATATACTCCGCCATTTCAGATTCATACTTTTTCCTATTCGACGGATCTTTACGTATATATTGATTCCATTCATCTATTCGATTATGATATCTACTTAAAAAATTACCTTCCATCCTTATAAAGAGATGCTTACCAAACTTTTAAGTAGTATTTTCTTCTTCTATAAATACCTCGTCACACCCAGAGATTACACAATTATTTCCGAGGAACTCGAATATTCGATAGATCAAGACTTGGACTATATGATCGAAGATGATTTTTGGATGAAAGAAAGTAAAGATTGGGAAGATGGCATTCTCGACGAATATTACACGACAGTTACAGGTAAACATTTCCGTCACACGATAATTCCACAAAATGTCAAGTACATAATCCTTCGGGTAAAGTATTACTTCAATGGTAAGAAGTATACTGCCATCTCGAATGACATCAATTTTAAACCAGGTGAATGTGAAGATGTATCAATGCATTTTAGTATCCCTTTGAGTAGTGCCTGGATCGTTGATCAAGATGATAAACCGATGAGAGACATTACTGAAAAGCTGAAAAGATACTCCGGACCTCGAAATGATTTCCATGGTCAAAAGGTTACACTTGAACATTTTCTATTTTATGACAGAGAGGTACTCGAGGACAAGTACCCAAAGATTCTATTGTCGAATACATTGGGTATGAAGAAAAATGTATCGACTCTTAATGGTTTTACTACTAATCTTCAGATACCTTAGTCGCCAGGTAAAATCTGAGTTCCCCAAGATTGGCAACATTGTATTTTAGAATCAAAAATCTATTTCCAGTTTCCTGTATAATTTGCACAGACGCACACATACTCGTCGCCTTTGTAAAGATATTCAGATACTTGAGACTATAAAGACCTCTAATTGTAGGACTTTCCTCGTTACATTCGATAGAAGTGTCCTGATTTGCAAAGTCACCTAGACAACTGAAGTTAATCTGTTTTCCAGATCGTTTAATATCGATATCTGTACCAATGTTTGACATGTCTCTACAGAGACGCTGAAAGTCGGCAGATGGGAGTGTGGTAATCGTAGACATTTCAACTTTAGGAACTTCAATTCGACTCTCATTGATATCTAAGAGTTTGAGTTGAAAATTTGAACTTGTCTTTTTAGACTCGCTGGTTATTTCGATGTTCATATACTCCTTTGAATCAATCTCAATCTTCAGGACATCATTGTTTGTAATCGTTTTGAGAAGTTTGAATGTATTCGATATGTTGATACCGGCAATAATTTCATCTTGGTCACAATGATACTCTTCGAAGTTGTCTGCTGCGAGAAACATATCTACGAGAGATGTTCGCGCTGTATCCAGAGTGATAACATACATACCATCTGGTTTGAAGTAGATATTTACATCATTTAGAATATCCTTTAGAACTTCGAACGTCGACTTAAAAGCAGAAGCTTGGATCGTGACAAGTTTCATATCTACTCGTATTAGTGCGTTACATCTTTAAATCTGTATATGCCACACCCTTTGAGACATCTCTACCAATCTTCTCTTCAAGTTCTTTCGTCATAGCAGGTTGGAGAGATTGTCCATAATCATCGAGACGAAACATATCAGAGTTGTTATCCTTGCCATCTAGGGTTGTCATGGAACATCCCATTCCACCAACCCCTACGTGATCAACTTCTTTTTTGGGTAGAAGGGAGTCGAGCCAGTTCTTAATTTCGTTACCTACGAGAATCTTACCATTTTTCGTGAGCATAGTGGGTACACGATTGATCTTATTTCTATAATTCGGAGGCACACCCTGAGTATTGATATTGTGATAATGTACAAGTTGTTTTAATTGTGTGTGTTTGTTGACATACTCAATCACATCCATGGAATGTTTACATCGAGGGCTATATATCAGCAGAGACATCTATTATATATAGGGTATTTTGTAAAAAAAAATTAACGCATACTAGTAAAGATGAACTATTTACTTATTTTGATTTTGACTCTGGTAGTTCTTATCCTGACGACCAACCACGAAAAGTTTTCTGAGACATTCGGTCTATCAGGCTACACTAAGCCTAGGGATTCTGTAAAACTTGACGACCCCAGACCAGACTTATCAGGGTACAAAGAAGTTGAAGCCAGTATTGACAATGATATGATGGAAGAATTTGTTCTCAAAGCGAACAAGGAAATTTCTAAGCGTACTGGGTTGTGTACATATATCATTGAGACTACATCAGTCAAGCACTACAAGGGTGACAAGAAGGAGATCTACGAATGTATGTTCATGACGATGAAAAATGGTGGGTTCTCGTACGGGTTCTCAGTGGTGGCTTCATATGAAGTTGAAAATGGAAAGATTCGGATTATTTCCCTTAGGACTCAACCCCTTGGTGTCCAAGCTCCTCAAAACATCAAACCTTTTACAGAAGGATCAGAAGGTAAAGAGTTTATCAAATATGAATTGGTCAAGGAAGTTGTCATGCCCAAGAGTACTGAGTTGGAATCGGTGAAAAATAAATTACAGTAATTGTAATGTTGAGCATCGATGATGTTGTCAAGATAGATGACAAGCGAAAACAGATTCGTAAAGAAATTTACTTGAAAATATACACTCAATTTTCTACAAAAATAAAACAATCTGTAGAACTTGGGCATAAACAGTTATTTATGACGATACCAACATTTCTCATAGGCTATCCAGCGTTTGACCGCTCGGCTGCCGCGAGATATGTAGCGAGACAGTTCACTTTGGGTGGTTTTACTGTACAACTTGTGAGTGACTATGATATATACGTCACTTGGTCAAAACCAAAAAAGAAAAAGGAAAAGGTGGAACAAGAGGAAGATGGAGACTTCCCAAATCTAATGAATCTCAAGAAGATTGCAAACAAATACAGGCGAAGTGCGTAGGAAGCGTTAATTTTAAAACCCCCTTTAATCATAAATGGACAATTTGAGTATTATGGTCGAGGCGAAAAAGGAGTATCTTGGACAACTCTGCCTCATTATGTCTCCACCTATGATTGAAGTATTCGAGGAAATGTACAATGAATCAATTAAAACGTCTAAAGGGAAACAGGTGCTCATCATGTTTCAAAAAATCCTTAAAGAAGTTCCAAACTGGTCAAATGCTATGTCCAAGAGACATAGCGATAACATCACCAGTCGTTGTTCTTGGTTTGGTGACCTCTTAGCCGCTGTATTCGTCGCGTGCACTAAAATTCTTTCTTCGGTTCGTCTCAAGGCGGATAACAAAAAGATTTCCCTTAAACTCCCAACTGAGGAAGTTTTTATTCAAACGTGTTACAACAATATCGCGAAAGATATTTACAAGGATCCATACATTTTCCACGAAGAGCAAAGTGAATATGTTCGCGACGAAAAATTGACTGTGCGTTTTTGTATGTGTATTGAAAACACTGTGAAAGAGTTGATTCCTGTACAACAGATTCTTCAAACGTACATGTCCCAGGATAATCGTGACATCTCTCTTGATGGTGAGATTGTAGATGGTATTGATCCAGAAGTTGTCGACGACGAACCCGAGCTCATGGGTG
>TARA_R110001632_G_scaffold231556_1_pt1 | contig 10535 bp, 5 predicted proteins | sample TARA_R110001632 | Tara Oceans TARA_R110001632 (sample SAMEA4398266) | marine metagenome | biome: Polar Biome; feature: [SRF] surface water layer (ENVO:00010504); material: water (ENVO:00002006), including particulate matter (ENVO:01000060) such as... | depth 5 m
AAGATGAAACAGGTGCCTCGATTGGACATCGGGATAACACCTTGGATGACATACATCCTAACCTTTAATGTCTACCTTATCTACACAAACACTCTATAGAATTGGATACTTACTATGTCTGGAATTAACTCATTCGAAAACGGCGACTTTACATACCGCGCCGACACTACCTCCGCCACCCCTGGTGGAGCTGATGGTACTAACAAGCAGTGGCTTCCTATTTGGAGCGGCGAAGTGCTTTACGCATACGACCAGTTCCGAATGTTCGACCACCTGGTTGACGCACGCACGATCGAAAGCGGTCGCGTTGCTGAATTCCCCATCATGGGCACCGTTGATCTGCAGAGCGCATGGAACGCTGGCGAAGAGCTCCTTGGTAACACCAACGACCTGACGTCCAAGACCATCGCTATCTCACTTGACGCTCGTCCTATCGCTGCTCACTTCGAGCTCGACAACGTCGACCTCATGATCACGCAGTGGGAGTACCGTCAGGAACTCGCGCGACAGGCTGGCCAGACCATGGCTAACGCACGTGACCTTCAGATCTCATCCTTCCTGGCTCGCGCCGCTGCCGAGGACATCCTCGTTGGTGACCCCCGATCCGGTGCTGGCTGGAACAGAAGCCTCGTCAACAGCCCCATCTATGACACGAGCTTCGGACCCGAGTTCGCTGCTCTTGATACTGCTGGTAACCCTGCTGACCGCACCAATGGTGCTCTTCAGTGTCTCGCTGCAATCGAGGACTTCATGGTCCACCTGCAGCAGATCAACGCAAGCACCGACGGCGTCGTTCTTGCAGTTACTCCCCGTACCTTCCACGACATCCGCGCCCTCGGCGTGGCTCGTGCTGCTGTTGAACTGACGGGTGGCTCAGGCCGTCCAATGTTCGGTGGCGTTGCTGAAGCCGGTGGCCTTGGCGCTCCTCTGACCAACTCACTGAGCTCGCTTAGCGACTCACTTGAGTACATGGGTTGCACCATCGTGAAGACGAACCACCTCATCAACTTCAACGCTGGCCTTGACAGCATCGGTGAAGCTCGATACAACATCGACGGATCATCGGGCTCAGGCGCTGACGTTAAGGGACTTCTGTTCCAGAAGGGTGGAGTCGCTTCCATCGCTAAGACCGGACTTAAGGTTGACACCGTTGACGACGTTCGTCGTAACACCGTGTTCACCGTCGCCTCCATGCTCTCGGGCACCGGCGTCGTCCGTCCTGAACTCTGTTCCATCATCGTTGGCAAGGCCACCGCTGACAAGGCTGCTCTCCGTAGCGACCTTGGCATGTCCGGTGCAAAGGCTGGCGAGTACGTGAACACTCAGTGATTCTGACTTAACCTAAGGTGGGGTCCCCTAACGGGGGCCTCACTCTTTTACCCTAACATTGAAAGGAGATCGCCATGGGTGCAATCTCACGACTTAACGCTATTAACGAAATGCTCATCCAGTCAGGTGAGGCACTGGTCTCCGACCTCGACGAACAGTCAGGTGTGGATACGTCCATCGCCTCCTATATACTGGATCAGAAGATCACAGAGTTCGCTATGCGAGGTATTGCCCAGAACATGGCGACCCGCAAGTTCAAGGCTGACGGCGATGGTAAGATCTACCTGCCTGTCGACCTGCTTTCCTCTCGGATCCTTGACATCATCGGCATGGACGGAAGTCCTGTCAACGATGTAGTCGAGAACGTAGGCCACAACGTGGTCGTTCGTGGTATCTCGGGCACTTCCGCTCCATACCTCTACGATCTCTCCACTGGTACCGACTGGTTCGATGAAGCTGTGATCGTTACTATCCAGATCGTCTTCGACATTGAGTTCGAGGACATGGATACATCCATCCAGAAGGCCGTTATCTATCAGGCAGCCCGTACTTACCAGATGCTGTCGCAAGGCGACCCTGCAGCTGACCAGTACCTGTCACAGATGGAAGCTTACTATGAAGGTAAGGCCAAAGGATGGGACAATACGGCTAAAGACCGTAATGTATTGAACAGTTCACCTGCTTACCGCGCTATCACCAGAAACAGGTTGGGTCGTACCTTCCCTGAACAAGGTAGATACCCACGCGGTAACGGATATGGAAGCTAATTATGCCACCTGCTAATCCAAACACCCGAGGCTCCTCGAATAACATCAAAGTGCCGATTCATTCCCTCTCCGGAGGTGTAGGCCGTCAGGCTCCCTCCAAGAGAACCCCTCTGGAGGCGCAGGACATCGACAACGCACTGGTTACACTGGAGCGTTCCGTTGAGAAGAGGCCTGGTACCGTCGTACTGGAGTCCTTTGATGCTAACTTCGATGCCGTACCTGGTGGTCGACTGGGGATACCCGCAGACGCCGACCTTGTATACGAATGGTTCTTTGTTTCCGACGAGCTCCGCTATCTACTGGTCGTAGACTACGCTGCTACTCAGGAAGGTGACCAGCTTATATACATCTATAAGTACACTGACACTGACGTGGTTGACGTATCCCCTACGTTCCCATCCGATGTGGCGACTCGCGCCTATATTACATACAACCCCGGTGGTACACACACCGGAACGGACGCCTTGCGATTCACGCAGGTCGGTCCTAAGATTATGATCCTTAATACGCTAGTGAAAGCTGGCTACTCTTCAGTCTTTACAGGTACCAACTGGGAACTGGTCGGCCTCGATGGCCTTCCTACCGGAGTTGAAGACCTTAAGGGTGGAGAGGTCACATACCTCACAGCCTCTAACGTAGACCCTGACGGTCTTGCTATTATCTGGACCCCAGATAGGGTATACGTTTCTGGTATTGAGGTGCTTAACAGTGCTGGTGTCTGGCGTGCCACGGAGAACGTGGACGCCGCTGATCCTTCACCTGGTACAGGCGGCCCCTACACCCCCGGTCAGTCCGTGGGTAAGTGGGATTACGTCAGAGATACTGAGAAGATCCCCGTTGATGACGATCGATACCCAGATGCCACTAAGCGGTACCTTGGGCAGTCGTTGTTCGACTTCTCGGAGATCAAGCTCCCTCCGCGTGCGCCTGAAGTGCTCGCCCCTAACGGTGCCGAGGGGATGTTGGAAGCCCTGTACCCTGACGTCGGTAATTCCGACGGCCTCGGTAAGATCTACTACGTTGAGAACGCATACGCGACCTCACTGCCTGGATTCTACAGGATTACCAACGCTGCTACCAAGCCGTACTTCCAGAAGGTTCGTACCCCCGATGCGTACTCCCGGTTTGCACCGGAACGTATGCCCCACGTGCTGTCCTTTGACAGTGGCGCACTCAGCTGGTCCCTCGAACAGATCGACTGGTCCGACCGAGTGAGTGGTGACAGGGAATCTAACCCTGGTCCGCAGATCTTCGCCGACGGCGCTGCCGTTGAGATCAAATCACTGGCCTTCTTCCGCGACCGCCTCTGGCTTTCAGCGGAGGATTCAGTGTTCTCGTCCCGTGCAGGGCAGATCGAAGACTTCTTCCTGAATGATCCCTCGATCATCGGTGATGAAGATCCTATCGACGTCCGCCTCTCCACGAACAAGTACACGCCTGTCTCGTACATGACCCCGTTCGAGACCTATCTGTTCATCAACACCCCTGCTGATGTTCAGTTCCTACTCTCTGGTTCAGAGAACCTCATCACGCCCCTTACGGCGGAGGTCTCACCTGTATCCTTCTACTCCACGGCCCCGCTCATTGAGCCGATCCTGATGGGTAGTCAAGTTTACTTCTATGCACCTGAGCGTATGTACCTGTATCTCCCCGATACAATCCAATCATCAATAACAAGTACAATCGAGGTCTCTCAGCATTGTCCTGACTACCTTCCTGAGAACTACGGCGACTATTGTGTCGTCCCTGCTCAGGATACAATCATGGTAGTCGATAGGGATAAGCCGACTGACATCTATGTGTACACTAACCGCTTTAATGGTAACCAAGTCTCTCAGTCATCCTTCTGCCGGTACCAGTTCTCCAACGTGGTCGAGTCTATCTCGTCTACTAAGGGCTATGTCTACATGGTGTCGAAGGATTCTGACGGAGGCCGTACCATCAGCCGTATGAAGTTCTATGAGACTAACACTGTGCGTCCTTTGCTGGACAATCAGAAGTCTATTCGTACAGCTGACGCTTCCATTGTGTATGATGGCCTTACTAATACTACTGCCATCACATTCCCTGATTACTCGAACCCCTCCGTGGATTCACTGATGTTCAACATCGATGATGACCAGGGTAAGAACGAACTGACGGGTGTCCTCATCGAGTATGAGACCGCAGTGCAGGAAAACGGTGACCTTGTCTTTACAGTCAATGGTAACCTTATGCCTCTCGTGGTCTCAGCTACTACTTCGTCCGAGGGCTACAACCCAGCAGATCTCCTGATCACAGCTGGTACCTCATATACTATGAATGTGGAGCTGTCCCCTCAGTTCTCACGTGACCGGGATAACAACGCCATTGATGGTGTGCTGTCTCTACGTACACTTCATACTCGTCACTTTAATACAGGGAACTACCGCATCCTGGTAGCTCCTGATGGTCAGACATTCCGCAAGAGCTCCGAGTTCAACGCGTCTACCATCTCAGGCAGTAAGTTTGCCGACGCTCCTATTGATCCTCAGGGTGAATCCGTAGCTAAGCTATTCGGATTCTCTGATACCACTAGGATTAGGATCGTCTCAGACTACCCTACTCCCTGCAACATCACAAACATGGAGATCAAGGGCCGCTTCCGCAGCACTTTCTCCTCCTTCATTCGATAATCGTCCTTGGCTGCCCTCCCCTTAACTGGGGTGGGTGGCTTTTCAACAGAAAGGAGACTACAATGTCTCACGATAGCATTAATGTACGCAACATCCGAGTAATCGTCGATGAGCTCGTACGTGGGCTTGATGGCATCCTTGCCTTCAACCTCTCAGCAGTTGTACTCTCCGACAACTATACCCCATCGGAGCAGCTCACTGTATTGTGGGTTCCTCCTTACGTTACTGACGCCAATGGCACCCGAGTAGAGCTCTCTACCCTGGGTAAAGATGGCATCTACGCCGCCACGATCCTCCCAAGGGACTCGTGGGCATTCCTCCGTAACTCCTCCATCGTCCAGTTCAGCGAGGCGATCATCTCAACCACCCCTGTGGTAGTTGATGGTGTTGAATACTTCCGACCTGCACTTAAGGTGTCCCCTTTGAACCCTATGTTCATAAACAGGACGACCCCAGTCAGGGACAAGAGGTACACAGCCTTGTTTAGCGACAAGATTGAGGCCGTTACTATGAATTCGAACCCAGAGCAGATGCTCTTCAGGGTTCAGGAAGTCTACGCAGCAGCCGCAGCGCTCGTTGAAGTAGCTTCCTACTCCGGTAACATCGGTAACATCGACCTCCTCACCCTCGCGGGCATGGAGGACACGCTGATTGACACTGATCTACCCCTTACGGCTACCCTTAGATGGGACGGCCTGAAGTGGGCGCAGCATAGAGACGCTACTAGCGACTTTGCTGACGTAGATCCATCAGGTGCACAGCCCGGACAGGTCCTTACATGGGACGGTACCGAGTTTGTACCCCAAGATCAGCAGTCAGGTCCCCTTGCTAACGTCAACTCCGTCAATGGACAGAGTGGTATCGTTACGCTGACTACCTCAGACCTGGCTAACACGAGCGGCTTCATCACTGATGCCGGTCTCCCTACGAATAACTCGTCGTTTACTAACGACGTAAACTACATTGTTGAATCACAGGCCCCTGTCACCTCCGTTAACGGAGAAGCAGGCGGCGCTCAGCTGGAGTTCCTCACGAACCTTACGGGGTTTGATGATGTGAACATCCCAACTGATCCAGTTGATGGTCAGACCCTCATCTGGAGTGGTAGCACCTGGATCGCAGGCGAGGAAGAGGATGCTCCTAACTACGTTGCACCTTACCCACCTGTGTACATGGCTAAGCAGGGCTTTGCCTTGTCTGCCGGGCAGAGTAGCACCCCTCCATATGATAACGGGTACTACGTTAACGACGATAAGTCTCTAATCTACCCTCCAGTAGAGTACGAGCCCGTTAATGAATTGACTTACTCAGTACCAGGATACCCTGATGCACAAGACGTACAGGTTAATCCTGAGTACTTGAACTCCGGGCCTAACTTTGCCTATACTGAGCTGTTCGATCCTAATGTAGGTAATCGACAGCCGTGGGAGAATCCTTCGTTCCCCAAGTGGCTTGTCAAGTACAGCAATGGCCGGGATAACCCTGGTATATCTGGACGAGAGGATTGGAATTATCCTGACTCCACTCACGTTGTCGGTATCGACCCTTCTTCAGGCCTCCAGATTAACTGGAACGGCACCCGACTCTACGACTACCCTGAAGGTAAGCGTGAGATGAAGACAGGTAACTACTCCTACAACCCTTACACTAACCTTTACAAGCCGGAGTACACCTGTACGGTTCTAAGTACTTCGACTGTGTACGATACCACTATGGGCAGGGCCGGTAATCGATTCTATCCCAGTGGTCCTGAAGACAATGGCAGTGGCAGCCAGGCATCCAAAGAAGGTACGCAGTACATCGGAACATGGTATGAGCTTAATACCTCAGATCCTACTTCCACTACTACCTTTAACCCTGGTAGTAACTCAGCGAACATGCCATTGTTCATAAGTAACATGATTAGCGACAACGAAGGTAACACCTACGCCTCATACCAAGGCTCGCCATGGTGCGAAGCCACGGCTGCGGGTGTCATACCTCCTATTGAGATATGGAACGATATGGAAGACTTAACCGGTGGGTGTTATACTCACTACGATAAGTACGAGCCCTGTCCTACATGGGATTATAACGAGGCTACTAATGTACACCTCGATTACGGTAATGAAGATGTTAGAACCCCTTGGCTTATTGCATTCAAAGATGAAGGTAATAGCGGAGGGCCTCCTACTTCAGGACTGAGCGCAATGATCTCTCCTAGTATCACGCTTTCGAATCATGGTTACGGGTTCATTTGGAACCCTACCGGACCCGGTGCTATATTCCCTATTCTCGTTACTAACCCTGCTAATGTCACCTACCCTCAGCTTAACGGTACATCTCAGCTCCCTTTCGGTGAGCCAGGTCAGCCTACTATTGCTGATTGGTTGTCTATTGACATCGACGCACAGTTTGTACCTACGTCCTTTGATGCGTGGGGATGGGAATCATCACGTACGCCCGGTACAGGCAATACGAAGAACTGGTGGGAATACTCACTGGCCTCCTTGAAGCTCTCAGTGATCAAGCGTCATCCCTTTACTTTGGTCAAGACTAGCCTCGAAGAGAAGATCATGCCTGCGTTGCATCCTTCTACCTACGCTGAGACCTTGATGCCTGACATTGACTTCGTCGATGGCTCAGGTGAGTTCCAGTTCATGGGGCCATCTAGTACTGAGGTGGAATACATTACTTACACATACACAAAGAAGTCAGACCCTGGTACCTCGTACCATCCTGACGCTATCTAAGGAGTCCGACATGGGCGCATATCCCTACCTCGATGACCTCAATGTCACGTATGGTGATTCAGCCGACTCCGTCGGTGCTTACCTTACTGTGTCCTATTCAACTATCCCCCTGATTGACAGCATCGCTGATGCTGAGCAGCTCGAAGTCCTGTGGTTCAGCCCGGCGCTTACCGATGTTAACGGTGCGCTGATCCCTACCACTAGCCTAGACGCTGCTGATATCTTCAGCTCCGGTGTGATCCCAAGTACTACGTACCTGGTAGACCCCGTGGCTAAGACTATCACTATTGATCAGACCGCTGTCCAATCGACAGCCTTTATTACATCAGAGGGTGAGCCGCTCTACCGAGCTAAGGTCGAGCCTTCTGATTCCAACCTTCTGACTGTGCAGAGATCTACTCCTATTGGCAGCAAGCTCGTTGAGTTTGCAGCAGGATCACGAATCACTCCCGGTCAGTTGAACCTCTCTGATGACCAGCTCTTCTATAAGCTGCAGGAGCTTACCAAGCAGGCAGATGACCTGTTTGGTATCGCTACTGTTACTGGTATCATTGATGATGGCGAAGATGTGACCAACCTGTCTGAACTGACGGACGTTACACTGACTCCTCTTAACGATGGTGATGCTCTCTTCTGGACCGGTGCTTACTGGACCAACGGCGGCATTAGCATTGGTACCCTGACTGACGTGGCTGATAGCCTTACTGAGACGACCGGCTTTGTCCTTACATGGGACGGAAGCCAGTGGATCTCAGCTGCTCCTACGGGAGATGGTAACATCTATGTCAACAGTGTGAACGGCGAGACAGGTACCGTGGTCTTGACCACCTCTGATCTCCCTAATGATGCAGGTTACATTACTGAGCCTGACATCCCACAGAACATCTCATACTATAACAATGACTCTCAGTACATCACAGTAGACACAGCTCCTGTCACATCGGTTAACGGTGAGACTGGTGACGTTGTCATTGAAGTACCTGAGTATCTGAACGACCTTGATGATGTCCAAGCTATCGCCCCTGTCATGGGACAGTCGCTTCGTTGGGACTCTAACTCCAGACAGTGGAAGCCAGGAGGAGCCGGTGTAGTTACACCTGAAACAATGCCCCTCCCTTTCATCTTCCAGCTGGATGAAAGTACGTTCGACATTAACGAGATACAGAACTTCAGCACGATTGTACCCTCCTCTCCTATGCATAACGGCGGGCCTGCTATTGGCAACGTCCTCGACTTAGGATACAGAGAGTACTTCCAGCGGTCCCTTAGTAACGACCCCGACGCTGGTTACTACCCCGTCAAGCGTATTGCAATTGACTTCCCTGGCCACCTTCGTGATGCTGGCGTCCCTCCTTATGGGGATAACCCAAACAGCCTCAATAGCTGGCAGCGAATATCGTACTTCCCAGCCGCTATCCTTGATAGCATCCCTGGGCTTTCCTCCCTCTACAGGGGCTCCTTCTCATCGACTACGTATACCACGCCTATGGCTATGATGCAGAGCGTTGTACCTAGTACTGCCGCCCTCGGTGACCTCGCATTGGTCTCGCCTATCGCTAGTGCTGGTGTTAATGAGAACCTGCTCGACTGGGCTGACTACCTTATTAGGTGGGACGGTACATCCCCTGCACTGGCCACTAACTATAGTGACGGCAGTAGATGGCGAATCGCAGAAGATGTTGACAGTGACGGTGAACTTGAGTTCGGTGACTTCATGTTCAAGGGTCCCTACGGGGCGTTCTTGAAAGGAGCTACCACTAGTCAAGGTATCTCTAGAACTACCATTAACGGTATGTTTGCCTACAACGTGAGTACTCCTAACCCTACCTCTTGGCAGGGCACTATGAGCACTGATGCTCTGGCTGACCCTAGTACACTTACCACGCCTTACTGGCAATCCGCTCTCCCCAACGGGGTGGAGGTACGCACCTACCCGCTCTACACTGAGCGTGAGCAGACGTACCTTAGACAAACTTATGACTTCATGGACTTCACTGTCCCACCGAGTCTTACACCATAAGAAAGGAGTGACATATGTCATTCGACAACTTGATTGACACGTATATTGATCGCACTCCCGAAGCAGATGGGAGCTACGCGTTCCCTCTGAGCACGATCCCATTCATTAGCGCGGTCGGCGTTGAGCAGCAGGTTGCTGTCCAATGGAACCCGCCTACGTTGACTAACCTCAACACTGGTGAGATCGTAAGCGTTACGGGTCTTATCCCTAGCGTCGCAGCAGTAGCAGCCATCGTACCTGAAGAGGTGGTCTTCGTTGACCCCGTCTCCATGTACGCACAGGTTGATACCACTGCACTCCAGGCTACCACATTCGTGGGAGCTGATGGGGACACGTACCAGCGCACAGCGTTGCTTACGCCTAGCCCCTCTAACCCGGTGCTTGTCATGCGCGACACCCCTATGATGTCTCGTATGACTACGTTCCAACCCGGCTCAGCTATCTCCGCAGGGATCCTTAACCTGTCAGCTGAGCAGCTCTTTAATGCAATCCAAGAACTTGAGGCCTGGCGTGACTACACCAATGGCATCCTGTTCTCACATGACTTAACTGAAGGCGGCCTCGGCGCTCCGGTCACAGCAGTGAACGGTAAGACCGGGTACGTCATCCTCACTCCTGAGGACATCGGCGCCCCCAGCGACATCGAGTTCAAAGCAGAGCTCGCACTTAAAGCTGACAAGGGCAATGTCCTACAGGATCAGAATGGTGCTGGTAATGTTACCGGCGTCATCAACCTTACCGATGGTAAGTTCGATCTAACCGCCCCCGCTGGTGGTGGTGGCACAGGTTCACAGGGAGCTACGGGACCACGCGGTCCTCAGGGTATCCCAGGCGAGCCGGGTGCTACAGGTGCTACAGGCCCAGAAGGACCGGCAGGCCCGCAAGGCGTTCCCGGTGTTAATGGTACTGATGGTACCGATGGTGCTGACGGCACTGATGGTGCTCAGGGTGATCCTGGTACCAATGGCACTAACGGTACTAATGGTTCCGATGGTGCACAAGGTATACCAGGACCTAACGTAGACCTCGATGG
>TARA_R110001632_G_scaffold140662_1_pt1 | contig 10532 bp, 9 predicted proteins | sample TARA_R110001632 | Tara Oceans TARA_R110001632 (sample SAMEA4398266) | marine metagenome | biome: Polar Biome; feature: [SRF] surface water layer (ENVO:00010504); material: water (ENVO:00002006), including particulate matter (ENVO:01000060) such as... | depth 5 m
CCAAACGTTAATCCTCTATCATCGAATGGGTGAGACATGTGTCCATAGGCTCCTCCTTCTAATATAAGACCTTCCGATAACTTTTTAGCTTCTCTACCACGTTTCGTTTGATCTTTCATTGCACTACCATATCCAGCCTTTCCATCCGGAGTTCGTTCTGTCTTTTTAGGTTCGTTCTTAGTAGTAGTAACAATACTTTTCTTATCTTCACCACTCCAGTTTACGAATTTCCAACCCAAAGTGTTTACAATTTTTTCTATATGTCTTTTCCATTGAGTATATGATTGCGTTCCTCTGAAATCTGTACGATCTAATCTATCAGTGGGTTCAGCTATTCCTGCAGGAGCAAAAGAAACCGGTCCTACTGGAGCTCCAGTTGTGCTGTGTATACGTCTTGGGTAATCAGTTGCATGATTTTCCAATTTTTCCAATCCACCTACTATATAATCGACTACCGACCATCCTAATCTATTGGCTTGTTTTTTCGTATCCGATTTGTATCCCTTCATGCTGGATCTGAAGTATCTTGGTCCATCATCTACACCAGTACCACCACTTGTCGACTCGGTTATGTATTTAGTTATATTAAATTCTTGACAGAATTCTTCCATCACTTCATTTAACGATTCCAACTTCTTTACAATCATATCATACAGCTTAGTATGTCCAAATATACCTTTGAATACTTTTTTCTTTTCTTTTGGATCCAATTCTGTGTCACCTAAAGCTTTTCTAATTGCAGTCCCACTCATTTCACCATATCCAGACACATTCATGCTAACATGGGGTGCTATTATTAAATAAGCACCATCTTTATATCCAACTTCTGCATTACCTTTCCAATCTTGAAAGAACTTTCCTTTAAGTCTACCTGCATCTTTTTTTCCAACCATAAATACAGCTGCTGTAGTTTCTGGATCATGCTTTTTCAGAATTTCTTCTGCTTTATATGGATTTTTCACTTGTACTACATTGGATATTCCGTGAGAATTTATTATCTTTTTCTTTTCATTGAAAGAAAACGGTGACTTTGGTAGTGCAATTTTATTACTTGTTGCAACATAGGCATCTTTGAACTGAGATTTCAGCCAGTTATACGTTTTTGCGTGGTGCTTACCCATTGGTTGAAATCTACCTGGGTATATTGCCACTATAGTTTTTATATTTGATTCTTCTTTGAGAATCTGATCTGCTAAATGCTTTCCTAAACTCATGACTTTCTCAGCTCCAATTCTTTTTTAATCCAATTCTTAGCAATATGATTTTTTATCGGACGCTTTACAAACGAATTAGCAGCTTTTTTAACTACTTTTCCAAAATCTTTATATTCCGAGTTGTCTACCACCAGCATATTAGTAGCTCCGAACAATGATTGAAACTTCCCTAAGTTATTCTGTACAGCTTGCCATGATGATTTTACTAGTTTCTCTGGTAAAACTCGATCCCGTTTAGAATTTCTATCTAATGCCACTTCAAGATCGGTATTTACAAATACCATAAAACAATCATATCCTTGTACAGCTAATACCGTTTTCATGTTCTGTATTTTACCATAATCTTTTCCAGTTCCATCAACTAGCATACCTAGCTTTCCATTGATAAACTGAGTCATTCTTTTTGCCGTGACTCGTTTAGCTTTATCTCGTAACGTCATTGCTTGCTTAAACTGCGTGCCATCTAACTTTGCAAGATCTGGTGACATTTTAGCTTTTTCCATGTACGTTTCAAATGCTGAGTCAGAGTTTACACCCTTCAATCCATTAGCTGATACGAATGGCATCTTTTCTGGCATGCCAAATAGATTGGATGCTACGTACGATTTACCCGAACCAGGTCCTCCTGCAGTGAATACTACTTTGAATATACCCGGATCGTAAACTCCCTCATTCAATATGTCTTTTAGTTTTATCATCATATATAAATAGTTAACTTATTGTTAAATCACTAAAACTTGCCGTAGCATATGACCCAGTTGATGGTGATTGTAGCTTTAATATGTAAGTAGTATCGTATCCAACTGAGGGTATCCGCAATTCTAGGTTTCTAAATGTGAAATCATTGACAGTTTGCTTGGATTCAGTTGCAAATGCACCAAATAACGATCCAGACGACTGATTTATCCGTGAACTGCTGATTACCATTTGTGCATAAGATGCAGCTGTGGATCCCGTATGCTTAACATTTACACTTGCTGTAAAGTACGACCCACTTGGAAGTGGTATTTCGAATACTGATTCACCTCTTCCTCTATGTACAATAGCAGGAGAACTCTGTGATACCATTCCAGTTACAGCAGCTGAGCTAGTTGCATCAACCATTCCTACTGCTTGCAGTGGAACAATAGCATGTATTCCTGGTGGTGATGGAAATCCGGTTCTAGATATTACTCTTTCCGTTCCTTTGTAGTCTCGGCCGTAGAATGGTTCGTATGGATGACTTAATTGATTGACAATATTACCATTCATATCAGATTGAGAGGTAAAAGCTCCCAATCTGGTTGATCCGTGTTCAAAATCTTGTGCAATAGGTAAACTTGCAGAAACAACCATACCTTTTCCGTGAGACGGAATAAATACATCTCGTAGCTTCATGAAAGCCGTGAAGTCTGGTATTATGGTAGTGGTTGGGTATGCAGAGAATCTACTATCAACTCGATGTGCTGTCGCGTCCTGACCACCATGATGGTAATGTCCGGATCCTGAAATTGATACGAATGTTCTATATGCGGATCCATATGAAACGCTACCCCTTAAATTTAATTTATTAGTTGCACTTGCTGCAAATGGAAAGTAGTTTGCCCAAGAAACGCAATTATCAGCTACTGAGTCAGCTGATGTTGTATACATACCATATTCTCCACCTGCGGTCGTGCATCCATACATATTTGAATTTTGAAACCCTCTTTTACCTGCTATTGCTAGGCAGTTATAAGCAGCTACTAATACGAATCCATTACCACCACAAATTGCCACGCAATTTACAACCGTTGGTCTGTTATTAGAACCAACTCCATATACTCCAACAAAACATCCAGTAAATAAACATTCTACAAATGTTCCATCCTTTGCATATGCGACTCCTGCAAATCCCGCTTGGAAATGGCAATTTCTAAAATATGCTCCTTCTGCTGTGGAGTACCAAACTGCTGTGTTATTTCCCGTAAGATCGCTAGATGCTGCTGATGGCCCTATAAAAGTAATATTGTAAAATTCCTGGAAGTCTATTCCATTCATATTTAACGTCGGGCCGGTTCTTGCTGATGATTCTAATACCTCATCCGTAGTAGATTGGGTTAGTACTATTGTTCCTGGCGATACTGTTGTAAATATTTCAGAATTTACATCTCCTATCCACTTAATTTTAGCTGCTGCGGTTCCATCAGTTGCAAGAGTCACTCTTTCACAATACGTTCCAGGTGCTATATATACAACATCTCCAGCTGCGACACCAGCTTTTGCCAATGCCCACGTCGGATATGCATTTGTAATGGAAGACCCATTATCATTACCGCGTGCTCTCAAATCTAGATATTTTACCGCCATATTATTCTACCAAACTAAACGTATAATTGGGAATTGTAGCATCGTATTCGTATGAATATAATGAGCTACTGTATTCCACCGTTCTATTACTATCTTCTTTATAATGAAATTGTTGAACTACCTGCTTATCTACAGATATACTTTTCCACAACACATAGTTTATATAATTACCCGACTTTACTATACTTTTCTCTCGATCCTCTGATTCAGCTATTTCATGCCACCACTGAAAGCTCATTGGGTGGGATCCTGTATCAGGTGTTGTGAAATCGTTACTATTTATATCATGTATAGACATACTATTCTCCTAACAGTTATTACGATAATTCTATTCTTGCTGTTTTTGTAACTGGTGATTTTTTATTTGTTTGATCAACCATTGTAAAAACTAAAGCATAAGCACCTCTAGTGTTTGTTACAGAAAGCGAAACAGTATGCCCATCAGTTGCAGTTGGCATTGTCGTTACAAAACCAACTTTTGCAGTATTAGCTGTAATAGCACTTGCTTGGCCAGATGATATACCTGTTTTATCTTTGTTATTACTAATCTCAGTTCTAAGATATGTGATCTCATCTTGCATTTTTTGTATTTGATAAATTATTGCAGCTTCTGGTCCGAATTCTATTAAATTCGTATGTTCTCCGTTATCGAAGCTAGCTTTAATCACTGCTAGGTCGTCTCCAGTTTTACCATGTATTGATTCTTGTTTTGTGCCTGTTAATGCCATATTATACCTTCGCTATTGTTACGTAACCACCGTGGATTTCATCTGCTGTTCCATCACTCGTTACTTGTATTACTAAATAATTTGTTGTATCGCTAGTTACATTTGTTATAGCTTTCTCTGTGCCTATTGCTGTGGCTGATCCTTTTATAGTTATGGCCTTGGTATCTATATCCCCCTCATATGTGGTAAAAGTTTGACCAGTGTCGCTTCCATATATTCTAGTATGTGTTGCTTTGAATCCAGTTGGTATATGTATGTAAGCGTACATGTTAGCACCTGCAATGGAAAAAGTATATAACCGATTACTAGATATTCCATCATCTTCAGTCATTAAAGGTCTACCTATATCATCAGCCACGAAATCTGTAGGTAATATTTTTATTCTAGTTGCTGAACCATGCCAACCTATGGTTTGATCACCAGTGTTTGTTCCTGATTGATTTTCAAGCTTGGCTTCGGCAATAACACTACCGTTCCAAACTCCACTTGTTATAGTTCCAACTTCCGTTATATCTAAAGCATTTATACTTGCTAAGGTTTCGTCTCCAGTATTTGTACCAGTCAAATTACTGCCTAGGATCATACCTCCAACCTGAATTCTTGTGCCGTAGCTTCCACTTACCAGCCCATCTTTTATCTCTATTTTTTTAGCAGTAGGTTGTATTGAGGTAAATTCAACTCCTGATGAAGATACAAATCGGTATCCTGAATCAGCACCATGAAAGTCCATGACGTTAAGGTGATGGACTTCAATTTTTGGGGCGGTCAGGGAATCAACTGTAGAAATTCCACCGAAGTTTATTGTACCTGCAGCATCTGGATTGCTCCCAACTACTATTGTAGGAGCAGATATATAACCACTTGCACTTGCATTACCTGCGCCATCTAAAAATAATCCTCTTGTTATGTCTGAACCCGTTGTATGTATAGATACACCTTCTGCTTGATATGTAGAATGTGCGGATCCTACTCTCAGAGGAGATCCTTGTGATGCAATGGAAAGTACAGGCTTACTTGGTCCAATAACAATTCCATTTCCCGAACCTAGAGGTGCGATATATCGAGGGCTTTGGACATACCCACTTGAACTTATATTGCCTGAGGCTGTTACGTTGCCGTCAATGGTAATATCAGTTGTTATGTTTAATATAGTGTTCGCACTTGTTTTTGGTCTAATAGTATCTGTTCTTACTTCAGTTGTAAACCCACCAACACCTGCTTCTACAGCAGTACCATATAAAACACCACTTGAACTTATTGCTCCTGATGCTGTTATATCAGAGGTTACAGATAGGGAGCTCCCACTTATTATTCCATCTGCTAATACTAATGGCGTATTTAGATTCACTGCTAAATCTGAATTCACATTAAGGTAGTTGTCTGATTCTATTAATATATTTGAATCTTCTCCTTGAATATATTGATCTGTTGTAGATGCTTCATTAAAATATATTTTACCACTATTATCTAAATTAATTTGGTTTGCAATTAATGTACCACTTGCACTTATATTACCTGATGCTGTTATTTGACCTTGAACATAAAGACCCATATTATTTACTACACTAGTATTATCAAATGTTAGTCTTGCTGATTCATTACCTGGAGCTGAATGTGGTCCAATATACACTCTATTTGCTAAAGCATGGTCTGCTAAAACATTACCGCTTGCACTTATATCGCCTGAGGCTGTTATGTTACTTGTAGTATGAATTCTAGTTGCAAAATATGAATTTACATTAATTCTATCACCATCATCAACCCCTAAGGTAATAACATTACTGTTAAAAGTTGAAACGCCGTTGATAGTAATACCTCCTCCTAATAAATTCCCACTTGAACTTATATTGCCTGAGGCTGTTACGTTTCCTTCCGTTATAATATCACCGGAAGCAGATATTGCTCCTGAGCCATCTCTATTAAGTCTAACACTACCTCCTAAACCTGTAGCTCCTAGAGTACCAATTTTCAACTGAGTGTTTTCTCCTGCACCATCTGAAATAGTCATACCACTAGTAGGATCAAATTTAATAGTACCTATTTTAGTTGTAGATCCTGCAGTTCTGAATTCAATTGTTTCACCGTCTGTGATAATATGGTTGAAAGATCCAGTTGTTGTTGTTAATGACGATCCTGCTGACATGGATATACTTCCAGTCATTAGAAGATCACCTGACATGGATATGGATCCACTCTCAAATGATATATCAGAACCAGCAACTTTCAATTTACCTTCAATTGTTACTAAACGGCTTCTTGGGTTTAGATGAAAGAATGGTGCTGTATAATGTGTTTCTTGTAATGGCGATCCGTTATTACTATCGACAAATGTTGGGTAAAAAGTTGCATCTGTTACATTTTGTACCGTTGCTGCTTTGGATGCACCGGCTGCTAACGTTGCTGTTCCAGCATTACCAGTTACAGATGTTTGGTGTATATTACTAACCTTAGCATCATTCAAAGTTACTCTGTTTGAGAATGAAGCGCTTGAATCAAAGAATGATCCACTTATATCCGTCTTCAACGCTAATGCGGATAAGTCTTCATCACCAGTATTGATACCACTTAAATTAGAACCAACTATTGTTCCACTTGAACTTATATTACCTGAGGCTGATATATTACCTTGTACAATAAAATTGCTAGATGCCATTGATGCAGTTTCAGCATAAGATGATGAAGTTTCATAAGTTACTTCAGTAACTGCATGTGATGCAGTCATTTGTAGTATTGGTGCTAATGAACCCGTACCGTCTCGTACAAATCCACCATCGTCGATTTGCAAAACACGTTTGTATGTATCTTGAATATTTTGGCCTGTTAAGTCTGGTAATGCCATTTTATAAAACCTCTATTTTCGTTTTGCAAGAACCTTTACGACACTACCAAGTATTTTTCCGCGCTTGGATGTGTCAATTGGATTCTCTTGTATATAAGTAGCTACTATGTTATTCAAACGATTTCTTTTTATAGATATGTTCGTCATATTAATATCTTCCTTAATCAATATCCTGAGTAAGTTTACAGCATGTTGTGTTTCAGTGATTGTTGGTGTATCATCTTCTATAAAAATATCTTCTTCTAGTGATTTTTTTACTTTTACTGCCATTTTTGGTCTTGAGGATTCTTTCAGTACTTTATGAGATTGAGATTTTATTTCTACAGTTACTGATTTAGAAGTTTCTACAGCAAAATCTGATTCCCACGGAACAAAGTAAGTATCTTCAGCTATTACTTCTAATTTTATCTTTCCTTTTACAGACTCATCCAACAATCCTCTCAACTTATGTACTGGAACTTTGCAATTCCCCTTGGATCCAATTGTACCTTTGTATAATAAACTAATATTATCCGTCTCAACTACAAGACGAGCTGTTGCATCTTTAAGGCTTGCACCTGATAAAGATATATCACATTCAAACATTTCGTTTTTGTCAGTGTATAATTTATACATTAATATTCTCCACTAGCATTTTAGCTTTTACTTCTTTTATTATCATTTCAACTGACTCAACGTGAGCAGTTATATTTTTTACTTCTTTGACTTCATCATACATTTTAATTCCTCGTCTACGCATGACCAATTGAATAACTCGCTTCTTCTTTTCATCTGGTAAAGCTTCTAAAGCTGTTTCAGTGCCTAGTCCACTAGTTCCTACTTCTCCTACATCAACTGCCTCGACCAGTTCTTCAATTAACGCGACGTCATCCCACGTATATGGAACTACCGATGCTTTGAATCCTTCTTTGTAATCTTCACTAGGAGGTGCTAGATTCCACTTGAAATCTGCCCCTTCCCATTTTATCTTATTTGCCATATATATAAATATGTTTTGATTCAATTAAACTGGAAGTTAGGATTGGTATTCATCTGCTCCATCGTAAAGAATTCCATTAGCATTCATTTTAACTTCTCCAGTAGACTCTTCTTCATCCGTATCAGCACTATACCAATTGTACAAAGTGTCACTACCATTAGTATAAGTTCCGCTCAATCTACGTTTCATTGATATATTGATTGGTTCTACGCACCAATTTGCAACAGCTACTGTTGGATAGTATCTAAAACTGGTTCCTAAAAAGTAAATACTTCTCCCATCATGATTTTGATCTATTCTTGTTGATATATATCGCGGTTTTTTGTTTGCAACACCTGCTGAATTGTCTTGATCAATCGTAAACGTGAATTCAAAATAACGCCACTCATCTTCCACAAGATCATCTCCTATTGGTTCACTAGTGTTAGAGGCATTACCATTCAATTTTATTCTGATTCCTTCTTTGGTTCCCATGTTTGTATGTGAGCCGTTTGTTGCGTAATGATATGCATTAGCTCCAGTTCCAGTTCTAAATGCATCTCCATCGTTTGCAGCTACAAACACCCACACTTCCAATTCTCCTCCAATTGCTATGTGGACGTCTGAGTTGTTGAGCCCAAATTGGGCCTCTAATTGGTCAGATGTAATGTTTGCTAATCCATTACTACTTCCATAAGTTAGATGGCTAGTTCCAGCGGTATTATTGGTGGGGGTCATTGCGTAAAACGATACTTTGTAGGTATTACCAACTCTTGCTGCAGCTATCATATTGTTCGTATTAGTACTATACTGACCGGTTACTCCTTGACTTGTTTGGTCATATTTAGTCACTAACGCAATACCACCAGCTTTTTCTCCAGTTGGTAAAGTTGCGTAGAATTCTGAATTGAAGAATATTCTTCCCTTGACACTACTGTTTGTTGTTCCGTATGGTACGTAATAATCAGTATCATAAAACCACATGCTACCATATTCCGGATTGCTTTCAGCTGATCCTGCTGATCCTCCCCACGACCACCACCCATCGTCAGCAATATTATTCCAAGCGTTAGTACCATCTCTGAAGTGTACCATTTCTTGGTGAATACCATCATGCACATAACCAGTGAATGGTAGATTTGGTTGTCCACTAGCAACATTTGAGTTTCTAGCTACGGCTTTTTGAAGATCTGCAAAATCCGTGTTTGTTCCACTTTCAACGTCAAATTGTACGCCAGCCGGTGTTTCTCCATCTTTGAAGCTGCTCTTGTTGACAGCTGAGTATGGGCTACTGACTGAAGTTTGAGTTTTAAGTTGTATGAGAGACTTTGCCATTATTTATCTTCCAATTTTTTTATTCTATATTGTAGGTCGGCTATTTGTTTGGATTGTTCTTTTACCGCTTCAATCAATAGTCCAGTCAATTTTCCATATGAATTGATTCCTAAATATCCATGTGATCCAGTTGAAACTAACTCAGGATAAACTTTTTGTAAATCTTGAGCAATAATTCCAATATCTTTGGTTCCAGCTGGGTATGCTTTTTGTAGAGAATTCCATTCAAACTCAACTCCGTTCAATTGGTTTACTTTTGAAATTGGATCTAAAATATACTCTACGTTATCTTTTAATTTTTCATCGGAAGAATATACTGCTATTACGTCTCCCGTAGACCGTACCAAATCAACCTGGCATAAAGATCCAGATGAAAAAGTGTCGTATCCAAATTTTCCAAAAATAGATGTTCCTACTGATAACATTATACCTTGATCGTTACCTTCTGAACCAGAGACATCAAACACCATCTGACCTGCTGCTCGAGCATTTGGACTGAAATTTACGTAACCATCGACGTTCAATTCATCTGCTATAACTACTCCTTTGAATGATGATTCAATATTATCATTTACGCTCAAATTGAATCCAGATCCGTGCAGCCAAACGTTTTCAGGAAGTCCTAAAACGCTACATACGTTTGCTCCGAAAAACTTTACCTTTGCAAAAGGATCGGCTGAGTCTGCAGTATCCGTATGTCGGAATCCCACAACACCATCATCGCCTGCATGTGCTTCTAGCCATACATTGTTTGCTCCATTAAATAAATTATCTGCAGAACCTCCATATTCATTAGTCACTTCTAAGGTCGCTGATCCATACCCTGCGTTCTTATCATCTATATATGTACACTTTACCATTCTATTTATGTGAGTGATGATATTGGCTAAAGAAACGTTATTATTATTATTATTTACAAAGATTCCAGTGGCATTGGCAGCATCATTTGATAAATTACCGAACCAGCTGTAACCTGCTCCGCTTTCAGTTTTGATAAGTATTCTAAAGTTTTTATTATGTAGTGGGGGCGTTGGTATTGCCATTATTTTCTCCTAAGATTTTGAATCTGCAGTATCTTCATTAGCTTCTGATATTGCAGTATTAAAATTATAATTTCCAGCGGTTGAAGC
>TARA_R110001632_G_scaffold190128_1_pt1 | contig 10521 bp, 4 predicted proteins | sample TARA_R110001632 | Tara Oceans TARA_R110001632 (sample SAMEA4398266) | marine metagenome | biome: Polar Biome; feature: [SRF] surface water layer (ENVO:00010504); material: water (ENVO:00002006), including particulate matter (ENVO:01000060) such as... | depth 5 m
GCACAGCCGTTGTTGAAACAGACAGCGATTAAAGGAATGGGGGGCTTTGGCCCCCCACTCACTGAATGGCATCAATAGCAAACACCGCAATTAAAATTTGCTCAAGGGCATCTTTGTTAATTGGCGGTAGCCCCATTTCGTCTTTTACTGACGGTTCATCTGAAGCTACTGTTGCAGGAGCAATGTATGAAGATATAGCAAGAGCCGCTTTAACTAATTGTAGATGGCGTTTTTCTACTAATCAAGAAATGTTAGGTAGATTAACTGACGCTCCATCTGGTCGTTTTTCTGCGGCTTACCAATTACCCGCTTCTGTTTTGTTGCTTAATGCAGTTACAGTTAATGGCTTTGCTATTAATTATGACACTTATGGCAGTAAAGTTTATTGTGATTCTGGCATAAACGAAGTGTTAATTGCTGACTTTGTGTTTAGGGCTGATGAATCTGATTGGCCTCCTTATTTTGTAGTTGCTGTCGAGTATACAATGGCGGCTGTTCTTGCAACTTCTGTTGCTAGAGATCAGACACTTTCTCAAATGATGGATCAAAAATCTCAAATGCAAATGATGCAAGCTAGACGTTTGCACTCTCAACAACAAACAACGAAGAAGTTAAATACATCAAGATTTAAAGCGCAAAGGCGTAGCTAATGCGAAAATATAGAGTCCCAGTTAATAGCTTCCAATTTGGTGAGGTTAGTCCTTCTACGCTTTCTAGAATTGACACTCCGATTTATGCGTCTTCTGCTCAACGATTAGAAAATGTAGTTGTTAGAGCCGAAGGTGGAGCAATGAAACGCTCTGGCTTGAAAAATATTTATGATTTTGGTGTCACTAAAGATTCAAATAAACGGATGCAAAACAAACTTGAATCTTTTATATTTTCAGATGATGAAAGATATATCATTTCAATAGAAAATATTAAAGTTCGATGCTTTAGAGTAGAATCTGAATCTACAGTTACATTAGTAGAAACTATAACTCAGGACATTGACGGAGCGTCTTTACCTTTTAGTGACTCCTACTTGCATGAGTATACGTTTGCTCAAGTTGGCGATACTATGTTTATTTGCCACCCATTATTTATGCCTAGAATGCTTGTTAGAACGGGTCTTACTGATTTTGAGGTAAGAGTGTTTTCGTTTGATACTCGCTCTGACAATAAAGAAACCTATCAACCTTATTCTGTTTTTCATCCTACTAGCGTTACTCTTGATCCATCTGCTGTTACTGGAACTGGAATTACTTTAACTACAAGTACAGCTTACTGGGACACAACTGGCACTGCTTCTGGGGGTGTGTATCCTAATTCCACGCACGTAGGTGTAAGGGTGCGCTACGGAACTTCTGAGATACTTATAGTTTCTGTAGTAAGCTCCACTGTAGTTAACGCTAATGTAGTAGATACTTTAATTCAAAAACTTAATGTACTTAATCCGTTTCGTACAATTACGGGAAGCACTGTTGTAGAGGTTACAAATGTTGGTCACGGTTATTCTGGCGGTGAGTCTCTTACTTTTAGTGATGCTTCTGCTACTGGTGGAATTGCTGTTGGTAATTTAAACGGAGCTAGAACTGTAGGAACCATTATAGACAACAACACTTTTACTATTACTGCTGGTGCTGCTGCTACTTCTGATGAAGATGGCGGTGGTTATGTAAAGGTTTCTACTCATAACCCCACTACTAATTGGAACGAACAGGCTTTTTCTGCCAAGCGTGGCTATCCTGCTGCTGTTACTTTCCACGAAAACCGTTTGGTTTTTGCAGGCACTTTGGCTGAGCCAGATAGTCTTTGGTTTAGTAAGTCATCTGAGTTTTTTAACTTTGATGTAGGCGAGGGTGAAGATGATGAATCAATTAATTTAATTGCTGCAACAGGTGATGTTAATGCAATTCGCTATCTTGTATCCGACAGAGACTTACAAGTATTTACTGCGTCTGCTGAGTTGTATGTTCCTACATTTTTGAATCAAGCGATTACTCCTACAAATGCACAAATTAGAAAACAGACTCCTTTTGGTTGCGACTTTGTAAGACCAACGCCTTTAGATGGAGCAACTGTTTTTGTTCAAGCTGGAAGTAAAGTTGTAAGGGAATACTTATATACTGATAGTGAAGATGCTTATACTTCGACGGCTGTTTCTACTATTGCTTCTCATCTGATAGATAACTTTAAAGATATTTCTGTTGTAAATGGTGCATTTAAAGAGGCAGAATCTTATAGTGTGTTTACTTCTACTAATGGTGAGTGTGCTGTCTTTGGATCAAACAGAGCAGAAAAACGTGCAGGGTGGACTCGATTTACAACACAGGGTTCTTTTGAATCTGTCGTTGCTGTTGATGATCGCTTGTTTGCTAGTGTTTGGTTTGACGATGCTAATCTTCGTTTGTGTGAATTTATTACTACTCATCATTTAGATAACAGTAAGGTTTATTCTGTAAGCACAAAATCTGCTTCTACTGGAAGTGACTTTGCTAACGGCACTGTGGTTCATGTTATTGGCAAAACTTCTTCTGGTCGAGAGGATTATCTTGGAACTCACACTGTAGCAACTACAGCTATTTCTTTAGCAGAATACAATGAAACTTACGCAACTGCTGAAATAGGTTACAAATTTACAGTTAATGTAACTACTAACCCTATTGATGTTCAGCTTCCCATTGGCCCTGTAACTGGAACCCCAAGAGGAATTGCAACTGTAGTTTGCGATTTGTTGGAAACTAGATCAATATCTTTGAATAATATACCCTTGACAACTGATTCCTCTTTTACTGGAAAAAAAGAATTTAGACTTCTTGGCTACAGTCGAGACCCTCAAGTTGTAATGACTCAAAACGAACCTTTGTCATTTCAAGTCAATGGCATAACTGCGGAGTTAATAATCTAATGAGCTTAGAGTCATTTTTAGGACTATCGTTTGCTGCGGCTTCTGCTAAAGCGCAGAAAAAACAAGGTGAAGTTGCATTGCAAAATGCAATGGCGCAAGCTTATGATCTTCAAACAGAAGTTGTAATCCAAGGCGCAATGGCTGCTGCTAACGAAAACACACGCAGAAAAGAATATGACTTAGCAATGGCTGCTAATAATGCAGTCTTTAGCGCGTTTGGAAATGTTAACAGCTCATCAACCCAAGCTAGATTGGAAGCTGATAAGGAAATTTTAGGTGAAGACATTTACGCAATAATGACTCAAGGCGAAATTAGCATGTATAAAACTCGCTCTCAACGAAGGGTTGTTATTGAGGAAGGTTACGCAAGAAAAACTGCGGCTAACATTGGAGCGTTTACTACAATGGCTACTGGCATAATGAATTTTGCTGAATCATTTTCTACAGAAGGACAAGGCAATTGAGACCTGTAAAAGTTGTCAAATCAACAAGAAGTTTTAAAATTGGTAATGTTGGAGTGGCTCGTCAAAGTCAGGCTGGTCAAATTACTGCTGAAGCAATTCAACGTGGAGCAAACCAATTTAGCCAAATTCTATTTGAACGCGCTCGCGTAAAAGCTGAAGAGCGTGGAATTGAAATGGCTGGTTCTATAGGCCAAGATGAGCTTTACGCTACTGGTGCTGATGGAAAAAAAGATCCCCATGCTAGGCTTGAAGGCGCAAGTTTGTTTTCAATGGGAGGCTCTATTCAAAGAAAAGCTTACCAACAACATATGAGCAAACGCTTTGAGACTTCTATTCAAACTGATTTGCAAGAACGATCTGGAGTTATATCTGCTAAGGTTGATGGTCAGCCTAACTCTGTGCAGCAATATGAAACATTAATGTCAGATTATGTTGCTAAAGTTGCTGAGCAAGTCCCTGCTGAATTTGTTGGAACTGCAACTGACAACGGGGCTTTAATTCTAGCTAGTCGTAAAGCTTCATTGTTTGCTTCTCAGGAAGCAAGAAGGCGCCAAAAAGTAAAAGACGATGCTGCAAAACATCTTTCTAATTTAGCTAGTGCCGCTCAAGCTTTAGGGCAATCCAGTGCCATAGAGGATACAAACAGTTCTACAACACAGTTTACCCCTTTTCATCAATCTAGTGCGGTAACTGGTTCTTTAGATGCTTCTACTTCTGAGGCTATTGCCTCTGCTGCTTCTGAAGAAACTGGCGATCCACAGGAATTAACTTTAAAAGCTTATAAGGCTTCTGTTAAAGGATCGCGCAGTGTTCATTTGTCATATGTTGCTGGGCAATTAGAAACTCTTGTAACTATACAGAGTGAGTCTTCTGAGGGTGTTGAGCAAATTTCATCTATTTTAAATTTGTTAATGAATCCTCATAGCGAGATAGCAAAAGTTAATGCTAGAAATACTGGACATTTAAATACAATTCTTTCTGGATTGCAGAATTTAACTGTTGATGAAAGAGCGTCTTTAGTTAATGAAATAGCTCCAGAGTCTAAGTCAGCAGTTTCACTTATTAATCAAGCTATTGCTTTTGAAGATCAAGCTAATATACGAGCTTCTCAATCACGAGAAATGGCAGTTCAACAAGTAGTTATTGATGCTGGTGCATTAGTTACATCTAATTCTGTTGGAGTTGCTGCAACAACTGGTAAATTTTCTGACTTACAAACTAATGCTGTTGAGAAAATTAACGCTCTGCAAACACAAATTACTAAGTACGAAACTGGTTTTGCAGAAAACGAACGGCGGCTTGGTAGTACAGGACGAATTGTTGCAAACACAGAGGCTGGCGTAGCTACCATTGCTACATTGCGCCGTGAATTAGTAGAACTTAAAAAGCAATTTAAACAAGGATTGCAGAAACGCGCTATTACACAATTCTCTCTTGATCCAGACGCAACACCAAAAGAAAATGCTAAAGCACTTAATGATTTTAGAGCCGACTTAATAAGTGGCAGTGTTATATCTGCTATGTCTGAGAAAAATGGTGGTGGTATATTAAATGGAAATCAAGGATTAAACATTTATAAAGATTCTAGTATAGATGGTCTTTCCTTAGATGGCTTTTTTACAAACCAACAAAAGTTTATTGATAAGCAAAGAGAATTAATAGCTGAGTCTAAAAATGACTTTTTAAAACTTAACGGTGATCGAATTGTAAATAATGTTTCTAGTCAAACTGGCGGTCAGTTTGTTGGCGCTGGTGGACCTAATGAAGATGGATCATTTATTCACAATGTAGACACAACTCTTAGAGAAGTTATATCTCAATTAAATGATAAGGACATTACTGAAGATAGCCATCCTGATTTTTTTGCTAGACTACAAAAGGGACATACCGAATCTAAGCTTGTTAGTTTGCTTGGAGACATGACTGCTATACAAGAATTTACGCCTAATGAAATGAGTGACGTTGTGTCAGTTTTAACAACTGGTCAAGCAACAGATTTTTTAAGTGGGAGATTCAAGACAGAATCTGGCATTAATGAACTCATACAACTAAAAACTGTTTCTCAAGAATTAAGCCTAGATAAAAAGAAAACAATCGCTCTTAACTTTCAGACAAAACAAACGGCAGCTTTTAATCAAAGAGAAAAATTGCGTAAGGCTAAAGGTGAGCAAGCTACATTTGCATTTGAACGAGTTGAAACTGTAAGCGCGGCTCAAATATCTCAAGCAAAGACTCAAGTTGAAGCTGATCAAGCTTATATTGATCTTATTCAAATGCTTGATCCAAAAGCTCCTTTGCCAATATCAACATTTGATCCTGTTGGATCGGGTGCAGATGAGCAATTTGAAGATTCAGAACTACAAAGTAATTTTCAAAAAAGAGTTAGTCTGTTTGAAATAGGACAGCAGATTGCAAAGGAACTTAAACCAGAAGAGTTAAGTAAATTTAAACAGTTTCTAAGCCATGAATTAGCCCTGAAGAAACTTACTATTCTAACTAATGATCTTGAAAATTCTGGTCAGGTTTCAATGATTATGGATGCTATTAATAATGGCGACACATCTAATTTAGGTAAGCAAGACTCAGGCATTGCTTTGACTATTAACGCTGCTTTAGCTTTAGACGGCAATCAAACCAGTAGTCAGAAATCTTTAAGAGAGCATTGGAAAACAATATCTAATGACAAATTAACACTCATTAAGTTACAGGAAGAAAGACAAGAGAAATTTGAAATGGAGAGGGGTGTTCTTGATTCAACTTATCCAATGACTAGCGACATGACTCCAACAAAATATGGTCAAGAATTATCAAAGCTTTTGTTGGATGGCAAAGCCCCTCCTGAAGATTATCTTTATAATTCAGCTAAGTATTTACGCATGTACACTAGAGAGCGCAAAGGTGAATCCTTAACTGATCCTGAAAGAGAACAGGCACAAGTTGGTGCTTATATAAGTACAATACTTGCAAACAAGCGCAAGATGATTCCTGCCGATGTTGTTGATTCGCTTAATAATGCTGTAGCAAACCTCGACTTAAATAGTAATGAAGTTACTGCTATGGTTGAATTGTGGAAAAATATTAGGTCATATGATTTAAATACTGGTGAAGTTATTGTCACTGACTTGAAGGGCTTAAAAAAGTCTGCAAGAGGTGCGCTTGATGCTATGGCTCTTTTTGAGGGCCAGTATGCTCTTACAGATGATCAAGTTAAAAATATTGGTAAAGTTAAAGCTGCTATAATTAGTGGCGAAGAAAGCCTTGCTGAACACATTGATCTCTACGCTGGCGTTGGGGCTAATAAAGATTACCGTTCTATCATTGAAATGACAAATGTTCTTCTTGCAGGCAAATACGATATATCAGGAAAGGCAGGCTTACGTGACGATTTTCTTGATTATGCCAGAGGTTATTTAAATACAAGACAGGGAATGGGATTAGGGTTTGACAAAGAAGAATATGGCGAACATATGAAAGCTTTTTTTGATCAACACATTATTCGATCTCGCACTACATTAGAGGACGATCCTAATGGTCAAATGATTGCAGGATTGTCTTTAGACTCTCAGCCACCAGTTGTTATGCAAGGCGTTAATGCGTTTGTTAATTCAATATTAGTTCAAGATGGAAAAAATAATATTTCGCCTATTTTAGACACTAAGGTGCCAAGTAATCTTGCAGGGCAAATGGTAGCTTCGTTGCCTTTGGGCGGTTCAGATGACATGCTAACAAGTGTAAACGAAGAGTATTATTTAGAAGGCAATGCAACAAGAAGTTTAACTCTTATTGAATGGCAAAATAAAACATCAGGAACTAAACAACAACGTGCTGATCTTGTGCCGCATCCCAACTCCACGGCTGACAATCCTATTTGGGTTCTCCACATTTCTGGCAAATCTGGTGGTCCTGAAATTTATAGAAGACCAGACGGATCAGCAGTTATTATTAATCCTTCTGACGTAGAATTTCAAAATTTTAACAGGCAGCTAATAGACAACAGAAAAACTTTTGTAGAAAAGAAAACACTGTTAGAGGCTGAATGGACTAGATTTAGTGAATCTAAAGACATTGATTTTGGTGGCTCTGGCTTAACTAGAACTGAGTTTGTAAAACGCCAACAAATGCCTATGCCTGTAGGTTGGAAAGATCATCCAATAACAACGGAATTAATGAAACTTAACGCTATTAAATTAAAAGAAGGCAATGGTGTCTTAAATCAAGATGATTTTAATACGCGAGAAGTTCAGGCTTTGTTTCCATCAAATATGTATGGTGACTTAATTGCGTTTGATTGGGTTAATAAAGCAAGTAAGCTTTCAAAAACAGAATTGTCTAAACAAGCATTGGTTTTTGAAGCGGAAATGTTTAGGTTTATTGACGAAAACGATATGAGAGTTGGCGATGCTGATTTTAATAACTTTATGGATGGGGCTTGGTACGTTTTAGACAAGGAAGCTATGACTGACAGATTGGAAAAAGCTCAAGATATTCACAAAATGGCTGATGAAATTAGAAGTTTCCCTAATACACTTCGCGATATTTTTGGCATGGGGGCAGACTAATGGATCAGTTAAAGTTTAGTAATGATGCTCAAAAGTTTTTAAACCCTGTTGCTCCACCCTCTACGGTAGGATTTGCAGATCAAATAACTTATGCTGGTGGCACTCAATCAAGACCTCTTCAAGAAAGAACTGAGTGGTCAACTTTAGTTAAGGACAATTTTAATCACCAAGTTGATTTACTTGTCGGTGCTACTTATCATTTGCCTTGGTCTTCTGGGTTGGGAGAAGATGAAAATTTTAATGTGTGGGAACATAAGAACGATGTTGAGCCTCAACATTGGGGGAATGTTCAAGGCGCAGTAAGCGAAGATCATTTTAATTTCTTGCATAACTTTTCTAAAGAAGAAGAAATTAGAATTAATAACTACCAAAATTCTACATGGGCAACGGCATTACTTGCGGCTCCTGCTGATATGACTGCAATGGTTCCCGGGATTTTAGCTTTTAAAGCTCCTACTTTCTTAGCTGCTGTTGGCAACGCAGCTATAAGCAACTTTGCTGTAAGTGCTGGAGAAGAAAGCTTGCGTCATTTAAGTGGCGTAAATGCTACTATAGAAGGTTCTGTTTTAAACATGACTGCTGCTACTGTTCTAGGCGGGTCTATTGGTGGCAGCATTAATCTTAGTAAAAAAGCTTATTTTAATTTTTGGGTTGATGCTAAAAGAAACAATCGTCACAACCAAGCTCGTATTGATATTGTTGAAGCCTTGCAGACTATTCAATTAGAAGCTCCTGCTGTCGCGCAATCAAATAGATCATACAATGCTTTAAGTGATTTGGACGTTAACACTAATATAATCAGTCTTACAAAGCGAATTGCTGGTCTTGAAAAAGGTATTAGAACTGGCACTGAAAGTCTTAGAACAGGTGTAGATGCTAAGGGTAGAAGATTAAGTGCTGCAAGAATAACCAATATTGAAAATGATATTAAAAACATGGAAAGTGGTATAATTAGAGCGGCTACTGATAAAAAGAAACTTGCAGAAGAAGGTGCTACTCGTTTGGTTGAGCGTTCTACTTATGAAACAGTAGATGGTACGCAAGTCGATATTTATAGATTAAAATCTACAGCTTGGAATCCGCTTCCAAGTCCTTTCCAATCTTTAATGAATTTAAGACCTATTAAAGACAGGGCAACTGGTAAGTACAAAATGGGTGGCTTGAGTATGCTCAAACATTCTATGATGCAAATCTCTGGCGATGGTGGTCGTTTAAACGTAGGCAATCTTAGCGGATTGGTTAATCCTCAAAGTGTTTACACATTGTCTAATGTTGAGAAACGTCATTGGAAGCAAGTTAATACCGTTGCTCACGAAACTTTTGCTGAACACACAAATGCTACTAAAACTAATTTGTATAATATGAACTACACTAGCATGTATCGCAGAGTAAGCGGATCAGGTGTTACCTTTGAGCAATTTACACGTGAAGCAATGCGTAAACGGCTTAACAAAGAAAACGGCAGCACTATATATGAAGACAAATTAATAAAAGAGTATGATCGTTTCTACGAATCTTGGGGTCAACGCATAGATCAGACTGATTTGTCTGGAAACAGAGCGCGTGTTGAGCAGGAAATTGCATTCTTAGATTTAGACATGGATAGAATTAATCAAAGATTAAGCATGCCTACCTCTGGCCCTGACAAACTACCTCAAAGAACTAGAGATTGGTTTGAAAAGCGCAAAAAAGACAATATAGAAGAACGCGCTCTTTACGATTCTGCTTTAGACTTAATAAACAACACTCAAAATAGTGGCCGTAATTTAAAAGAACCTTTCTTTAACCGCATTTGGGATGTGGAAAAAATGAAAGCCAAGCCTGCTGAGATCAAAGGTATTTTAAAAGCTCACTTTGCTGCTGAAGGTTCTGTTCCTGTTTACGACACTACAAAGAAATTGTTTGTTCGTAAAAAAGTAAGCGCAGCAAACATAGATCAAAATGTTGATAACATTTATAACCAAATTGTTAATGATAAAGACCCTCTTGATCCTGATATGATTTCTGGCATTCAGGGTAGCCTTCGTATGGCTCACAGAATGATAGACATAGAAAACTCTAAGGTTTTTAACTTTATTCACACTGATCCTATTATGGTAATGCAGAATTATACAGCTAGAGTTGCTCCTAAATACCATTTTCAAAAAGCATTTGGTGGTCGCACTCCTGAGAAGGTGTGGAATGACATTGAAGATCAGTTAAGACTAGATGGATACAGCGAAAAGTTTATAAACAAAGCTCGTTTGAATTGGGTAACTAATCAGCGCAGAGTTATGAGTTCAGTTTATGACGATCCTACAGCTATGAGCATTAAAGTTGCTAACACACTGAAGGAAGTTACAACTCTTAATTATCTTAGCACTTCTGGCCTTGCTTCTTTAGCTGACTTTGCTCGTATTGTTATGGACAACAAGCATATGGATACATTGCAAGTAACATTGAATATGCTAACAGATAAAAACACTCGTAAAAGCATGCGAGAGTTTGGCGATGATTATGGCGAAATACTTGATATGTTTAACGGCTCTATTGCTAACAGAATAAGCGATAGTCTTACTAATGATGTTAACTCAGCAAGTATGTGGAACAATATTAAGCAAGCTGGTCA
>TARA_R110001632_G_scaffold66211_8_pt1 | contig 10517 bp, 7 predicted proteins | sample TARA_R110001632 | Tara Oceans TARA_R110001632 (sample SAMEA4398266) | marine metagenome | biome: Polar Biome; feature: [SRF] surface water layer (ENVO:00010504); material: water (ENVO:00002006), including particulate matter (ENVO:01000060) such as... | depth 5 m
GATAGAATCACTCTCCCAATTGGGATTAACTTTTTTTGGCCTGACGCCTGATACAACATCACAAACTAGAGCTGCAATATTTCAACAAGTTCATCAAATAGTTTTTCATGGTAAAGGTGGTTATGATTGGCATACTGTTTACAACATGCCAATCTGGCTTCGGCATTTTACTTTTAATGAAATCCAAAAACACTATAGTGAAGAAAAACAAGCTTATGAAAATAAGGGTGATGGAACAAAAACTGTTATAGATTCTGATGGTAAAGTTAAAGCACCTGAATTTTTGTCAAACGCTAAAGGTAAGCGTCCCGCTAAATATAAATAAAAATTAAATTCTTAAATATTTATAATAAAATAGTGCCATATGAGTAAAATGAGTGATAATATCAATGAAGCTAATAAAGAACTTAAAAGTCAACAAGATCTTTTAAGAGAAAGTGCAGATATATCGCAATCATCTTTAGATTCTCTTAAAGAAGCTTTAGGCATCCAACAAAGACGTACTACAACAGAAGCAGATCTTTTAAAAACTGGTAATGAGATTAATAAGGCTATTCAAAACCAACAAGTAGGTTTAGAAGGTATTACTTCACTCCAAAACCAAATAGAAAAAAATCAAAAACTTTTAAGTAAAGGTAAATTACAAGAAAAAGGATTAATAAACTCTATTCAAGGAGGATTATCTAAACAAGTAAAGGATGTAGAAAATATAAGTTCTGCTTATGATAAAAGTAATAGTTTATTACAAAAACAATATGAAGCTTTAGCTAAAGGTGATAAAATTGATGTAGATAAACTAGAAAGATTAAAAAAAGTAAATGCCTCTCAAGCAGCAAGATTAGATATGGAATTTGGGGCATTATCCCCCTTAGAAAAACAGTTAGTTGCTATAAGAGAACAATCAAAAGCATTGAAATCCCAACAAGGCTTAAGAGAAGGAGAATTAAAAAATGTCAAAAAGTTAGATGAGAGTTTAGGGCTATCTGGTAAATTAATGAAAGGTATATCTAAAATACCTATACTAGGAGATTTAGTTGACGGCGATAAAATAATGGGTAATGTAGCAAAAAAGGCTAAAAAATTCCAAGAAGAAACAGGTAAAATTCCAGGTAAATTACAAACAGCGAAAATGATGGCTGGAGAATTAGGTGAAAACTTACTTACATCTATAACTGATCCTCTTGCTATTTTAACATTTTTTGCTAAAATATTTATGGATGTAGATAAGCAAACTGGTAAGCTTGCTAAGTCTATGAATATGACTTATGGAGAAGCTAATAATACTCGCCTAGAACTTTCTTCTATTGCAAACCTTTCAAGAGATGCTGCTCTAAATACAGATAATCTCCAAAAAACATTAACATCCGTTGGTAGCGCATTAGGAACTAATGCTAGCTTAAATGAGGCTGATTTAAAAACTTTTACTAAACTCACAGATGAAGCAGGATTTCAAGCTGATGAGATAATGAAGATACAAAAATTATCTTTAGCACAAGGAAAATCATTAAAAGCTAACACAAAGGAAATTTTAGGAGGAGCTGCTGCATATGCTAGAAAAAATAAAATAGCTGTTAATGAAAAAACTATTTTAAAAGAAGTAAACAATATGTCTGCTTCTTTAAAATTATCTTTAGGAGGATCAGGAGATGCAATGGCAAGATCAGCTGTTGAAGCAAAGAAATTTGGTATTAATTTAGAACAAGCAGAGTCAATATCAAAAGGTTTATTAGAGTTTGAATCTTCAATCCAAAATGAATTAGAAGCTGAGTTATTAACAGGTAAAGATTTAAATCTTGAAAAAGCAAGAGGATTAGCCTTAAATGGTGATGCCGCAGGTGCTGCCGCTGAAATGCTTAAACAAGTAGGTTCATCTGTTCAATACGGAAAAATGAATGTAATTCAACAAGAATCATTAGCTAAAGCTATGAACATGTCTAGAGAGGAGTTATCAAAATCTTTAATAGAAAGTGAAGCTTTAAAAAATATTGGAGTTGAATCAGTTGCAGCAGCAGAAGAAAAATATAATAAACTAAGAGAAACAATGACTGCTGAAGAAGCAGCTGTGGCATTAAAAGATGATGAACTAGCTAAACAATTTGAACAAAAATCAATGCAAGAAGATTTTAATAATTCTGTTGCAAAATTAAAAGATATATTTGTTACAATAGTCCAAGAAGTCCTCCCAGCATTTAAATTAGCTATGACACCTATATTATTTATAGTACAAGCTATTGGTACGGGAATTGGGATGTTTGTTAAAGGTTTAAAAGAAGGAAGTCCTTTAGCTATAACTTTAGCAGCAGTATTAGGAGCAATGGCAATACCTGCACTCATTTCTGCAGTAGGAGCTATTATGTCTACTTTTGCTATGATCCCTCTAGGAATAGGTATTCCAATAGGTATTGCTGCAGTTGCAGGAATGTATGGTATGGCAACAAAAGCAAAATCTGTTGGTAAAGTAAAAGATGGTGTGATTGACCCTAAAGGTGGCATAATGATGTCAGGTGAAAAGGGATCAATCCAACTTGATAAAGATGATAGTGTAGTAGCAGGAACTAATTTATTTGGAGGAAAAAAAGGAGGCTCTTCTCAAAATCCACAATCTCAAGGAAATATTGATATGACTCCTGTTATTAATGCTATAAATGCCCTAGCTTCTAGACCTATTAACGTACAAGTAGGAGAAGATGTAATAATTAAAGCAGCTGTAGGAAATGATCCTAAAGTAACAGGAGATGAAATGGGGAAAAACTCATACCAATTAAACTAAATAATATTTATAATAAAACAATAACAAATGGGAATTTTAAACAAACTACAAACAGAAGGATCTAACTTAAGTGAATTTGATGGAACAACACCATCTGTAACAAATGAAGATACAGTTCAATCAACTCTTCATGATACTTACTCTTTAAATGGTAATCCAACATTATCTGGATATCCATCTCCTTCACAACTAGATCTAAACGGGGATACACCTTCAAAGTATTTAGATAACTTACCAGAGTAAAATAAAATATGGGTCTTTTAATAAAATTAAAAAATGAGGATACCTCACTTAAATCTCTTAAATTTGGTCAAGATAGACCTGGAGGTGGGGATAGTGGACAACCCTATATTCAATCTCCAATTGAAGGACAAGCCGAAAATACAGCTATTGATGGCGATGGAATAATTAGAGGTGGTTTAACTGCACCATCCAGGGCATTTGAGGACGCTACGCGTTTATCTAAATACTTTTTTGATTTTAAAAATCCTAATGGTTTACTTTTCACTGCAAAACAAAACTTACTTTCAAGAATAGCAACAAAAGCTGAAACAGCATCTGGACCTGCTTATGGTGGATTTTCTAAATCAATCACAATTTTAGGTCAAGGCAAGACAGCTCTTGAAAGTAAAGGATCCACAGAAGGTAACGGTGCTATAAATGAAGGTATTTATACTCCTTTATCTACTTTATTACAATCTCAAGTTGGTTATTTAGGCCAACACGTAAATAAAATGGGTCTTGACCCTACAGGTAACTTCCCAAATGCTGCTATTAAAAAGTATGGTGATGTAGTGTTTGAAAAAAATAAAGCAAATAGAAATGGTGAAGGGCCTATTAGAAATATTGTACCTCTTAAGGTTATAAGAAAAGAACAAAGAGCAAACACAAAACTTGAACGAGCTAAAAGCCAACAAGAGAGAGCTAAAACTGAATCAACAGAAGAAAAAGTCATAAAACCCTTAATAAAAGGAAACTTAGAAAAATGGGAGGCTTATAGAGACAAACAAACCCAAGATAGATTAGAAAACAAAAATGCTAAAGTTGAAAATGCTCAATCAAATCTTCAATCAATAGAAAATACTAAATCATCAACTACCCAAGAAGTATATTATGATAATAGATTATTAAATTTATGGAATTCAAAAGGTTTAAATTTATCAAAACCTTTAGGTACTTTAGATAGTATTTTATATTCATATGGTGGTGGTCCTAACTCTGCTTTAGGTATAGGGCAAACAAATATAAAATTTGCAACTTTAAATGATGGAATTACACCTGCTCGAACAGGGTATTCTGGTTTAGATCCATATTTTGGGGATTATAATTATAGTACTAATAATCCCATAACTTATAGCACAATTAATATTTTTGGTGATTCTACTAATTCAAATAGTGTTTCTTTACGTTATTTAAATAATAACCCTCAAGTTACAAAAACTCAAGTGTTTGGAAGTGAAAATTATCTTATAGATAAAGACAATAGTGAGAGTATACAACCATGGTTAAATGGAAACTATGTAAGATCTTTAACTGGTACAGTTTTAGATACTGATAATGATAATACTATAGCATCTACTTGGCGAGGAACGGATTTTACCAGTCAAGAACTAAATAAAACAGGCAAATTAAAACAAGATTTTAGAAAAAAATTAGTATCTGATCAAACTAAAACATTTATATCTAAATCTCCTGATTATTTAAAAGAGAACCAAGAAAGAAGAGTTAACATGGGTCAATATAATGATCCTGGACAAAAAGGTGATGTATCAAATTATACATTAGGTAAAAGAAACCCTCAAGGTAAAATTTTAGGCCCTGTAGATACTATTAATGCTTTACCTGTATATAAATCAACTGATAATTCTCCTTTATATAAAGATGGAAAAGATTCTTTAGTAAATGATTTTTGCAAATTTAGATTTGCAATACTAGATAATGATACTACAGCTAAATTTTTCTTACATTTTAGAGCTTATTTAGATGGGTTTAAAGATGGGTATAAAGCTAAATATAAATCACTAAACTATGTAGGTAGAGGAGAAGAATTTCATAAATATGGTGGATTTTCAAGAGATATTTCTTTTAGTTTTAAAGTAGTTGCTATGTCAAAACAAGAACTTCTCCCAATGTATAGAAAATTAAACTTTTTAGCTTCATCTTTAGCTCCTAGCTACACAAATGCTGGGTATATGGGTGGTACTATGACTGAAATTACAATAGGTAGTTATCTATACAACCAACCAGGAATAATTACAAGTATCAATTTAACAGCTCCAAAAGAAACAACTTGGGAAATACAGGTTCCTCTAGATGCTTCTACAGAAGATGGAACAGGTAAAGCAAGTGATTTTACAGATAAATCAGTTCAAGAATTACCTCATATGATAGAAGTAGATGTTAGCTTTACACCAATCCATAACTTTAGAGTACAACGTCAAAGAAATGCTTTCATGACTAAAGATGAATTCTCATTAGGATCAATTAATGGTATTGAAGACAAAAATGCTTATGGATCTGAAAGATATATAAATCTTAAAGAGGGAGGGAGTGATGGATATATAAATTATGAACCTGATGAAGATGTAGAAATAGTATCCCGAACTCAAGGAGACCAAAACCAAATATTAGATCCTGAAACTGCCGCTGATAATGCAGAAAAAGCATTACTTCAAGAACAGCAATCACAAGAAGCTTTAAACTTGCTTTCTGATGCTGGTGCGTTTGGGTTTAACACACTATTATAAAAATTATGAGTAGATACACAAATATTAATTATAGAGAATATCAAAATAATCAATCATCAATCTCTAAAAGAGGATACACTAATGTAAAATATCCTTCAATTGCCCTTGATTCTTTAGATATTTATGTGTATACTAATAGAGGTGACAGATACGATTTATTAGCCCAGAGTTTTTATGGAGATTCAAGTTTATGGTGGATAATAGCTAGAGCAAATACAACCCAAACCCCAGACTCTCTTATTCCTGAAGTAGGTGCTCAAATTAGAATACCCTATAAAGATAGATTAGCTAACATAGTATCTTCATATAAATTACTTAACAGTAAACAACAATTTACATTTGATGATTCTATTTCAGGTGTTTATTAATATAAAAAAACCTAGTTATGAGTATAGTAGGAGAAGAATTAGATACATATGTAATTAAGCAAATTAATGCTCGTCAAACATTACATGGTAGTGGCAAATCCACCACACGAAACAACAACCAGTTAAAAATACTAAATTCTCAAAATTCTTGGATTAAAGTAGCCTCGGGTGTATCACTCTCTCCAGATAAAGCTAAAGAATTAGGTTACCCAAAACTATCAGGAACTGAATTAGCTAAAAAATATGTGTTGTTTAATGGTACTTCTACCTTTTCTAAAGATGGGGAATCTTTAGCTCAAAGAGGAAAATTCCTCCCCGGAACTTATGAAAGAAGTGATTTTGGAATTGTACCAATGCCAGGTGTTGAAAGTTTAGATGTAAAAACATTAACTAGAGGTTCATTAAAGAAAGCTACTCTTAAATTTAAAGTCCATTCTCGAGAACAGTTTGAAATTATAGATGTATTATATTTAAGACTAGGATACACTTTATTAGTTGAATGGGGAAATAATACATACACAAAAAACGGAACAGACCTACATACAGTAAAAAATACCTTATTAGAAGATTCATTTTTTAAAACAGGGGATCAAGGATTAGAAAGTAATGCAGATTATGCTAAAGCCTTAACTTATATCCAAGATAAAAGAAGTGAATATGAAGGAAATTATGATGGTTTTTTAGCTAAAATCTCTAATTTTGAATGGGTATTTAATGATGATGGATCATATTCTATAACACTTACTTTAATGAGTTTAGGAGATGTTATAGAATCCTTAAAATCTAATATTTCAGTATCACCTCAATTTGTAGAATTTCAAAACTACACCAACACATCCGAAGAAGGTAAAAAAACAGAAGAAATTGAAAATAGATCAAAAAGTCAACTACATGCTTTTTTATGGTGTTGGGAATGGTTAAATACTCATGGGAGTAGAGATCAATTTGATACAGATGAGTTTGTTTATCATGGTACTAGTTCAAATCCTAAGGAGAAAGTAGTGGGATATCTTTTAAAAACAGGGGATGAGAATCTAAAGGTAACAAGATATGAAGTGTATTATTTTTTGAAGTATTCTTACTATAAAAATCCCACTCCTACCCGAAAAACAGAAACCTTTAGCTATACCCCAGAAGAATGGAAATCAAGTATGCCTTGGGATGATAAGCAAAATGCGATGTGGCATTTCATCAAAGAAACTTTAATTAGAAAAGGATATGGGAGTGATGCAGATTGTGCAGGGGAAGCAGATGATGATTTGGATGGTCAATACTCCAGACAAACCAAATATGCATCTTCTGTCTCTAATACTACTATCAACCCTATCCCTTCATTCATAAGTAGTCGAGATGGATTTAGAACCCCTCATTCAAATAAAGGAAAAGATTCAACAGACATTTATATAAGATTTGGTGCTTTATTAGAGTATATTGAACAAAAAATAATACCTAGAATTAATTCATCGGGCCAACCACTCAATAATCTTAGTGGATCGAACTCTGTACAACAGGAAAGTTTTAATGATCTTAACCCTTTATTTAAAATAGATACAAGTAATAGCATAAATAGTAATTCTATTATGTATACAGTTCCAAACCAATTTAGTTGTGATTTAAGAGTTTGTTGCGTTAGAAATGGTTTCACCAACCCAACTGATTATGTAAATTCTGAAGGAGTTGAAAGAAAGAAAAACTATGGAGGTTTTTTCTTCAAAGAATTACTACCATTTAGAACTCTTGATTTTGGTAACTTCCCAGGGAATCAAAAGAAATTTAAACATGTAAACAGAGCCCAAGCTTTGAATATATATTTAAACTTTAAGTTTGTTAGAGAAGTTTTAGATTCTAATACTGATAAAGATGGAAGTATTAGTGTATTTAATTTAATAAAAGGAATATGTGAGGGGGTCAATAAAGCTATGGGAGGGATTAATAATCTTGAACCTATAATAAATGAATTTACAAATACACTTAGTATTATTGATACAACACCAATACCAGGAAGAGTAAAATCATATTCAAAACTTTCAAAAAAATATAAATTAAATTTATTTGGATATAATGGTAATACTTCCAACTTTGTAAGAAAACTAAATATAAAAACCGCTATTACACCTAAATATGCCACAATGATCACAGTTGGGGCAACAGCAGGTGGAAGTATAAAAGGAACAGATGCTACTTCATTTTCAAAATGGAATAAGGGAATAGAAGATAAATTCAAACCCGAACTAGTTTCAGGAGATATTGAATCAAACTCATTCCCAGCAGATCCTGTAAGTAATTACACCGAAAAATTCCTTAAGGAAAAGTATAAAGGTATACTTTGCACTACTACAAATACTCCCTGGGATAGTTTTAAGTGGAATAAGCCCTTGGATGATAGTACAATTGATCAAAATCTATCTATAGTTTCCGAATTTTTCAAATATGCTATTGCAAGAAAAAATCAAATATCTACTGGTAAAAGTGTAAGTGGAGGTATTGGATTTATACCTTTTAAAATTAGCATTTCAGTAGATGGAATTTCAGGAGTAAAAATATATAATGTTTTACGTATGGATTCAAGTTTTTTACCTTCTGTATATGGTGATGCTCTAAATTTTATAGTAACAGGTATATCGCATAAACTAAGTAATAATGATTGGGAAACTAGCATAGAAGTTACAGTAATGCCCAAATCAGACATTCTGGGAGGAAAAATTGATAATTACGATTATCTATGGACTGAAGAAGTCTCTGCTTCCCTTAGTAAAAAATTCTCACAAATAATGCAGAGTAACTCCGCTCCTACCTATACCGAAAATGTTCCATCTGGAAGTGGAACTGGAAATGGGAAAAAAACATTAGGAACTGGAGGATCTAAAGCTGATGATAATTTGGCTAAAGGAGCATATGCAGATGAAACAGAATTAAACAATGCAATTAAAAAAGGATTAGATATAATAAATAATTTATAAAATTATGGCATATATTAAAGGAGAACCATTAAAGGAATTAAGAAAAAAAATAATTAAAATAGCTGCCTCTTATGTAGGTCAAACATCAATAAGTGGCCAAAATTCAGCAAAAAATGATCCTATTTTTGATAAAAAATTAAGAGGTGTTGGATGGAGCGCTGCTGCTTGGTGCAATTGGACTGTTTTGCTCATATATAAAGAAGCTTTAATAGGGGGCAATATGCTAGTAGATGGAATTGGAGACTCTGATAGAAATTTTGAAAATAAAAGAAGATACATCCCTCTCCCTGTTGATTCTTCAAAATCAGGAAAGATCATCTCATCCCCTACTAAAGGCTATTATAGAAATGATTATTCCCTCCAAACACCACATACTACTGCTACTAGAAGTAATTTTCAAAAATTTAACCGTTTTATTAGTATTAATGAGGATGGAGGTTTAGGGAGGAAAGGTTCTCCTTCTAAATTTAAAAAATATGCAGAAGGAGGATATATCCTTCCAGGAGACAGTGTATTGTTTGATTGGGCTGGTACTAATCCTAGAACAGAAGACCATATTGGCATTTATGTAGCCCCTGCAAACAGTTCATATACTAAGGCTATATGTATAGAAGGAAATACAAGTGCCACCGGTAAACCCAATGGTGTTTATTTAAAAGTAAGAAACGTACCAAATATTATGGGATTTAATCAATTAGTACTTAGAGAAAATATATAAACTATGCCTTACTACCCACTTTCTCAAATAGAAACCGATTTATATACAAATGGGGGAGAATATGCTTTTAAATTTAATGAAGAACTTTATAAAGGCTCATATTATAAAACCTCAGACGGGAAAACTTATTCAGAAAAAATTCCTAATAACCAGTCAAAAGAAATAATTCCTGTTACCCCTACTACTTTAATCCCCCAATTAAATGAATCCATCCCACCACAATTTAATTCAACTAAAGCTATTTCCATAGTTGATAATAGTTTAACAGATGATGTCAGTTTTTATGATAATAATAGTAATATTTTATATAAAGCAAACACATCTAACTATGTTTCAAATGCTCAACCAAGAATTGTACCCTCTTCTTATTATCCATCTTTAACCCAAAAACAAAAAGATAATGGACAACTTACAAGGTATTTTACTAAAAAAACAAATGAGTTAAAATATATTGAGATTGATAAATTAACTTATGATGCTTTAAAAAATAAAGATAAGGATATAGCATATGATTTATATGAGCCTGCTTCTCTTACTTGGAGAATAAAAGGAGATAAAACCGAAATATTTAATTCAAATAGAGGTTCTGCTCTATCTATAGAACAAAAATCCAGATGGCCGGGTTTCCCTAAATACTTTAAAGACAAGTTTACTCAACTTTATATAAAATCTTCAATCCAAGAAAATTTATACACAAAAGGTGGAGAATTCAAAACACCTAATGGAAGAGAATATATGGGTCTATATCATATTCATCCTGAAAATGGAGCTATGGTAGGTGCTACTCATGTTAAGAAAAAACATGATTCATTAACCCTTATCAACCCACAAATTTCATCCCCCATTACTTCATCTCAACCACCACCACAACGACCATCCACCCCTTCAACAGGTGGAGGAGGATATTCTGGAGGAGGATATTAAAATATTTGTCTACTTAAATATTTTTTAGTA
>TARA_R110001632_G_scaffold41135_3_pt1 | contig 10475 bp, 5 predicted proteins | sample TARA_R110001632 | Tara Oceans TARA_R110001632 (sample SAMEA4398266) | marine metagenome | biome: Polar Biome; feature: [SRF] surface water layer (ENVO:00010504); material: water (ENVO:00002006), including particulate matter (ENVO:01000060) such as... | depth 5 m
AATAATAAAAAAATAGCAAATTTAAATGATGCTACTAAAAATAATTTAGCAACTTATTTAGAACAATATAGAATGCTAACAGATGCAATTAATATAAAAAATGCATTTCCTATTAATTTTCAAATAGAATTTGAAATAACAGCATTTAAAAATTATAATAATCAATTAGTATTATTAGAATGCATTACAGAATTAAAATCTTATTTTCAAATAGATAAATGGCAAATTAATCAACCCATAATTATTTCTGAAATACAAAATTTAATAGGATCCGTAGAGGGAGTACAAACAATAGAAAGTCTTACATTTTCTAATGTAAGTGGAGAAACTAAAGGTTATTCCCCCTATAGTTATAGTTTTACTTCAGCAACAAGAAACGGAGTAATTTATCCTTCAATGGATCCAAGTATTTTTGAATTAAAATACCCAAATACAGATATTAACGGACGTGTAACAACATACTAAAATGGCATATTATTTTATTTTCCCAGAAGTAGACACAACAATATACAGTCATCCTGACAGAAAAACAATGAATGCAGGAGCAGATGAACTTTTAGAACTAGTTAAAGAACCAGGATCAAGTGATGAATTTCACCACCCTTCAAGAATTTTAATTAAGTTTAGAAACGAAGATATAACAAACACAATTTCTTTAATGCCAGAAGGTATTTTTACTTCTTCTTTATCAGCAGTTAATTTACAATTAACTTTAGCAGAAGCTAATAATATAGTATCAAACCATATTATAAACGCATACGCAGTTTCTCAATCATGGGAGGAAGGAACAGGTAAATATTTAAATCTACCATCAGCTTCTAATGGTGTTTCTTGGTTTTTTAGAGATAATTCAACATTTGAATCATCATGGACAGGAAGTGGAACCTCTACTAACTGGTTTGGGTCTGCAGCTACCTCTCATGGATACGGAACAGGATCTATAGCTTCTACTTTTTTAACACAAGGAGGAGGAACATGGTATACAGGAAGTAATTTTTATGGTACCCAACAGTTTTTAAAAGGAGATGATTTAGATACAAATATAGATGTAAAAGAGATAATTCATAAGTGGAGTGCAAGTATAGATGTAGGACAAACTTTTCCTAATGGAATAATTAATAATGGTTTTTTAATAAAAACTTTAGATAGTATTGAAGCAAACCATACTAGTAGTTTTGGTGAATTACAATATTTTTCCTCAGATACTCATACAATTTACCCTCCAAAATTATGTTTTAAATGGGATGATAGTACACAACTATCAAACCAACAAGATATTGCAAAACAAGGGGGACCATTAAATGTTTTATTATATGGAAATAAAAAAGAATATAATCAAAATGAGATAGCTAGATTTCAAATACATGTAAGAGAAAAATACCCTACAAGAGCATTTACAACAACTTCAAATAACTTGCAAGTAGGATATTTTACAACAGGTTCTTTCTATAGTATAAGAGATGCACACACAGAAAGAGAAGTTATCCCTTTTGATGATAACTTTACTAAATTAAGTTCTAATAGTGATGGAATGTATTTTAATATATATATGAATGGATTGCAACCAGAACGGTATTATCGTGTGTTATTTAAACACATAAATAATTTTGGCACAACAATATATGATAATGATTATCATTTTAAAGTAGTAAGATAATAACTTATGGGATATGGTAATGAAAACAATCAAAATCCAGGTTTAACATCAGGAGACAACCAATCGGAGGGGAATACAAGTCCCTCTCTATCAGGTTCTAATCAATCTTTTAATTTTGCAAAATCTATAATTAGTAATCAACAAGCTAAAGAAGTATTAACTAGTACTTTTAATGAAGTTGTAATATCAAAAGAAAAATTTGATAGTAAAAAAATAAAAGGAATATATGAAGATTTATTTTATTTAATCCCCAAAACAGGAAAAAAATCACATACATCTATAATAGAACAAAGTACAGATCATGTTTATCCTGAAATAAATGAAAACTATGAGGATACTATAGATTCTCTAACTAATGATATAGTAGAACTATCTAAATCAGAATCCGTTTTATCTACACCTATTCTTACCCCCCAACATCCTATTTATGATAATGGTATTATTGTACAAGAAGGAGATATTCAAGGAAATTTTGCTCTTGATCCAGAATCTGATTTATGGTATATACAACAAGGAAAAAAAAGAAAAATAGAAATCCATTCTCGAGGTTATTTTGTAAGGGCATTAAGACAAGCACAAGGAGAAGATATATATAATTCAAAGGGAAGTTACAAACCACTAGCAGAAAGTCCTTATTTTAGATATCTTGATGATGATGATTTAAATACTATTGATAATGGAACACCTCTTGAAACGGCATCTGATTTTAGTGTAGACCCCGTTTTAAAAATAGATCAAGAATTTATTTATTCTGATATAGATTTAGAATTAACTTGTAAGGGAAAAGAAAGATTTTATAAATTTCAATCAGGAGAAACTGGATATGTAGCACAACAATTCTATGAAGATCCTATGAATATTGAAGGGGGATATTGGTATATAGATCCAGAGGGATATTGTGAAATAGAAGTATGGGTAGAAATACCCCCAACAGCCCCTTACTATAGTCAATTAGGAGGTTTTAATAGTATTTCTCATAAATGGAAAGGAGGAACTAAGAAAAAAATCAATTTTTCTAGAGATGAAAAATACTATGGCCACTCAATAGGCCCTAAAGGAATAACAGATCCTTTAGACACTGAATTTTATACAGGAGCAACAGCTAATTTAGGAAAACATTATGTAACAGATTCACCAGCAGGATTTTTAGGTAATTATAGAAATTTACCTAAACATTATATATGGAAATGGTGGGGTGAAGAAAATCTTTTTCCAGGAATTAAATATGTTAAACCAGGTAGTAGAATAACATATACTATGAAATCACCCCATAATGCTAGTGGAAATGTTGTACATCCAGGATCACATTGGTTAAATGGATTTATTAATGGTAGTACACAGCATGCAGAAGAACAATATGGAATGTTAGATTCATATTATGACCAAGAATCTAATTATGGAACTAAAATGGTTCATAGGGACTGTAATGGACCTTTAGATAGTTTTGGATGTTTTGGAAAATTAAACCAATCTAATAAGACTCAAAGAGTAATGAATGACCCAAATGATAGATATTATAAAAAAACAGTATCTACAACAAACACACATGGTATATATCCTTTTAAATATGAGATAGAAACAAAAGGAAAAGTATATGGTCAACCTATTTTAAAAAAAGGAGGAGATTTTGTTGTATTTATAGGAGCTTATTCTACAGGAGCGGGAACTTATGATAATAATATATTTTATAATTTAGATACTGGAGGTTTTCATAAAATTCTAAATAAAGATTTAGATAATGAAATAAAAGGATATAAAAGAAATAGTAAAGCTTTATTTAATTGGATAAGAGAAGATGGAGATATACCAGCAAGAAATCTTCTTAATTCATCAAATAATACAATTAGACTTAATAATCCTACTTTATATTTTCCGGGTCTAAAAGGAGCAGGATTAAATTTTGAAAACACAGAATTAGACAGTTTTCCAGCAACCGGATTTTTAGGATCAATATTCAAATCTTGGATAGGTTTTGTACAATTTTTAAATGACTTTGATGGGGGAGATGGTAAAGATAATCCATTTAATCCTAAAAACACAGGAAATAATTATAAACTTGAACAAGATATATCAGATAATATACACATGGAATAATATGAAAAATCTAAATTATGAAATCTAAATTAGAAAAAAAAGTATATGAGTCTAAAAAAGCAAGAGATATTTTAGATGAAGAATTTACTGAATTTTTACCAATAAAAAGAAATGCAAATGAATTCTTTGACATATATAATAATAAATTTTATAATATTGATAAAGATACACATAAGTTTTTTTCAGGACAAAGCTTACAGTATGTAGTAGATTATGTTAATCCTAAAAAACTTCAAATTAGGGAATTAGAAAACCAAATAGAGCAAATCCAAATAAATATAGATTCTAATGAAAGATTTCATCCTATTTTTAAAAATAATACAATATTAACAGCAGGGGGTGATACAAAGACTTATTATTTATTACAATCAGGAACAACAAGAAAAATAGTAGGTTCTAATATGGTAGCTAAAGTAAAATCAATGTATAGGCATGGTAATAAACAAAGACGTGAATGGACTATAGATGTGGGGTCAGATATAATAAGAAGAATACCAAAAGGTCTAAAAATAGAAAAAGAGGAGGATCTTAAATTACCATTATATACTATTAATACAGGTAAAACTTTACCTTCTAATATTTATGTGGGATAAATAATATATAATGGCATACTCAAAAAATAATAAATTAGTTACTAAAGATGATCAATCTAATAGAAATATAGTACAAACAAGCTTATATATACCCACTACTACAACTCCATCTACAATTACTAATTTCTCTAGAGATGATAGACAAAACTACACAGATTCAGTTAATCTAGGGCCAGAAATATCTACAAAAACATTATCAACTACTTTTGGTAGAGAAGAAGATTATGTAGAACTTCATATAAAAAATACAGCAGATCAATTAATATATTCAGAAGTAAATTTTCAAGATTATCAATTAGAAGATAGCAATAAATCAATAATTATAAATCCTGAAAAAGTATTATCAGATAGAGGGTATACTTCTGGAGAGTATATTTTAAATATCCATCCTTTTAGAGACAAAGTATTTCATTCTTCTGCTTTTCCTTTTCAAATAAAAGAAATTTCTACATCTCGTAGAGAAATAAAATCTATTTCACCTACAATTACTAATTCATTATTTGATAAAGCTATAATTAATTTTATTTTAGAAGTAGAAAGTGCATCTTATTTTAAAGAATTTGTATTAAATTTTGGAGGAGGAAAACTATCTTCAGGAATTAATTTAATGTTAAATAAGGAAACTCAAAAACATGAATTAATATTAAAAACATTAGAAGCTTTACCTTTAGATATTAATAGAAATTCAAAATTTAAAATAGTTGAAGAAGTATCAGATCCAATTACAATAAACATCAATTTAGGACTTCCTCCTTTAATAGATAATAGTATTAAATTAATGGGTCCTAATTTTCAAATAGATACAAGACAAAATAATTCTATCCCTTCTGCATTTAAATCTTATAATGATATATTAAATTATAATATTACTTCTTCTTATAACCATTTATTAAATAAATTAGAAAACCCAGATACAATAAATATTCAATATGATTATATAAGAAATGTATCTTCAAGTATGGAAGACATTGATAAAGTTTATCATTTTGAAAATTTTACTCATTTTAGTAGTGCAGTAGAAAGATTAAAAAACTTTAAATATAAAGTAAAATTACTAGAATCATATGAAACAAAACTAGCAGAAACAAAACTAATAAAAGGTAAAATTACAGGTTCTAATGTTTATTTAGAAGCTTTAGAAAACATCCAAACTAAAAAAAGAAACACAATAAAAGAATTTGATGGTTATGAACACTTTTTGTATTTTACTTCGGGAAGTGATTATACATGGCCTAAATCAAATTCATCTTCTCCTTATGAATTATATTCAGTATCTTCCTCAAAAGCCAAAACATGGTTGGGGGATTCTCCGGGATTAGTTCCAGAATATTCAGGTCAATTATTATCTGCTTCTTTTTTTGATAGAGAAAACCCTCATAATTTAAAAAAATTAATACCTGAACATATATTAGAAAACAAAAGTAATGCATTATATGTTAATTTTGTAAATATGATGGGTCAACATTTTGATTATGTATGGACTCATATAAAACATTTAACAGAAGTACATAACGCAGATAATAAATTTGGTATTTCAAAAGAATTAGTATATTATCAACTTAAAAGTTTAGGTTTAAATACTTTTGATCAGTTTGAAAATACAGACTTATTAGAATATATTTTAGGAGAAGGAAAATATGGTAATGCAGTAGGAAATGGATTAATAATAGGACAATGGGTTGTAGGAAGTAATTCTAATAATTTTTATAATATTAGTAGAGGTATAACAACATATGTTACATCTTCTAATGAGGGTTCAGTTCCTAAAGGACAAATAACAAAAGAAATATGGAAAAGATTATATAATAATGCTCCTTATCTTACAAAAACAAAAGGAACTGAAAGAGGTTTAAATGCATTAATGAATTGTTATGGAGTACCTTCAACTATTTTAAATGTAAAAGAATATGGGGGTAGTACACTTTTAAGTGGTCCTTTAAAAGATTTAGATACTTCTGGTACTTATAAAACTTTTAGTTATGAAAAATCAGGATTAGTATTAAAAGGAAACTCAGGACCAACGGGAAGTTTTATTACAACAAAATGGTCTTCTTCCTTAACAGATGCTTTATCAGCATCAGCTAAAACAGTTGAATTTAGAATAAAACCTAATAGATTAATTGATGATTCTAATCAACATTTATTTACTTTATCAGGAAGTGAAGAATCTATTGACCCCTCCTTAAGATTAACAACATATGTAGGAACAGATATATCAGCATCTAACGACGCATCTCAACACGGAAAAATTGATTTAATTATAAATGATACAGTTAAAGCTTCAACTGCAAATTTTCCAATATTTAATGGTGATTTTTGGAATATTTATATAGGAGTATCAGGAAGTCATAATACAGCAGCAGACATAACATTTGGGGCATATCAAGCTAATTGGTTAAAACATGTATCTTATTATACATCAAGTTTTTTACAACCAGCTGCTGATAGACAATTAACTTTTGGAGATCCTACTTTTGGGGGGAATAATATAGGAGGGGGATTAAATGCTTATTTTGGAGGTATGCCTAAAAATGATGGTGCATTATATGATAGTGTAGATACTTTAATTTTTTCAGGTTCAATCCAAGAAATTAAATACCATTTTGGAGAATTATTATCACCTAATACCCTTAAAAAACACGCACTTGAACCTTTTATGTATTCTGGTAATACACTTTCTTCTTCTTTAGAAACTGTAGTATTAAGATTACCTTTAGGATCAAATGACCAAGAAAACAGTGGAAGTTTTCACCCACACATAGAAACTAATTTTTTAGAATTTGCAGGAGTAAATTATTCAGCAATACAAAATGGTTTTATAATTCAAGATTATAGTAGAAGAATTTCAAGTAGTTTATCTACCCAAGAATGGGAAGAAGTAGTAGAAACACATCATTTACCTACTCCTGACACAGTAGGTGCTTCTATGACAAGTGAAAAAGTAAGAATAGATACTGGTACTATATATGATAATATATTATTAGTTAATAAAAAAACAGAAACATCAACATTAGATAGACAACCACCAGAATATGAAGATTTAGGAATATATTTTTCACCTACTTCTGAAATAAATGAAGATATAATTTATACTTTAGGATCTTTTAGATTAGATGATTATATAGGTAATCCTTTACCTTCAGCCCAATCTTCTTCTGTTTATGAAAGATTAAAAGATATTCAAAAAGTTTATAATAAAAAATTAAGAGGAAGATATAATTATTGGGATTATATTAAATTAATACAAAATTATGATCATACTCTTTTTAAAATAATAGAAAACTTTGTACCTTTTAAAGCAAATACAAAAACAGGTCTTTTAATAGAACCAACATATCTTGAAAGAAGTAAATTTCAAAGAGAAGTACCTATAAGAAGTGATGGTCAAACAATGACTACAGGTTCTCATCAAACTTTTGAGGCACAATTACAAACTTATAATGATAATAATAGAACATTTGATTTTGCACCTACAAATTTATACACACCAGATCGTTCTTTTACAGACCATGCTGTTACTCTTCCTAATGGAGATACTTCAATTTCAAGATCTTATCATCCCATAGATCCTTTTGCAACATCTTCGAATAAACAATCTATAAAAGGTCAATTTGAACCCGGGAGTTATGTTGTTAGTAATAATAATTTAACTTTTGCAACTTCAAGTAAATATAGTGAAAGGTTAGAACAAGGAACAAACGGTACAATAGAAATATTTGAAGAATACCTAACAGGAGCCCCAAGATATTTAAAAAATGCATTTGGAGCCTTACACGCGGATAATAGTCAATTTTGTCAAGCACCCATTAGACCACTTACAAGAAACAGAGGACATTTTGGTATTGGAGCTGCATCTATAGGAAGTAGTTTTACTATAGGACAATGGTATAATTTTGGGGGAGGAAATCCTGTAGGGGTTAATTTCTCCGGTATAGAAAATGGATTTATAATAGAAGATTATGTTTCATCAAATGCACCCGGAGTAGGAACATCAACAATTGGAAGTAGTTTTATAGTTGGTTTTACTCAAAATCCTAACCCAAGAGACCCAAAACAATATAGAACACATAAATCAAACACAATATTAGGAAACGTAATAACAGGAAGAAAATCTAAAAAATATTTCCAATATCAAACTTATACATTATAAAAATGCCGTTATATAATTACACACAACCCTCTAAAAGCCTAGCAGATAGGATATACACAGCAGAATTTGATGATGCTTTATTAGATCAAGTAGCATGGAAAAATGCAAGATATGATGGATGTAAAGTTATTTCAAAAGAAATAAACAAATATACACCTATACAAACAGCATCTAATTCAGAAACAGGTATAGGATTTGCATCTGTGTCTTATCATGGGGCAACTTTAGGACATATGATGGTAGGAGGAAATGGTTTAAGTAATTTTACTGTAGGAGGTATTTATTCAATCTACCCAAACCTTCAACCACAATCAAATTTATCAGGAATTTTTAAAGTAGGAAATTTTATACCTAAAGTAACATGGCCAGGAGACACAATAAACCCAACAGGATTAAACCCTAATTTAAAAAGAGAAACAACAGCTATTTATATAAGTAATACAGTTATAGGGGGAACAGAAGATGATCAATTTACTACTATAAAAAACCACTCTTATATCAATATCCATCAAATATTACTTATTGATTCTATTAATGACACAGTTCAATTATTAGATAAACAAGCAGAAAGTTTTATACCTTTCCATAGTTTTATTACAAATGATTTACCTACAGGGGATAGTTTTAGTATTTCTTTAATAGATGAATCTATATCAAATAATTTAAAAGGACAAAATCAATATAAAGTTAAAATGAATAAAGGTTTTTTATTAAAAACTTTTGAATTCCAAACAGACACAAGTGCAACACAATTACAAGATAATAATTCTATTTACTTATATACGGGGGGAAATAAAGAAACAGAATATATAAAAGAAGGAGCTACACAAAGTAACCCTCAAATAACTAATGATAAAAGAACAAGATTTAAATATGGTGTTGTAGAACCCTTTTCTGGTAATATACCTGGGTTTGGTATACCAGGATCAGGACATATGTTTACAAAAGACATAATAGGTCCTAGTTTTGCTTCATCTTCTATTGTAGAAAATAAATTTACACAACAATATTATTCAGGTAGTTATGGACTTATAAATGAACCTACCCAACCACAAGGAGTTTTTAATGAAGATATATTAAAAACATCAGGATTAGGTTCAGCTAGTAGATTTATAGGAATAAATTCATTAGATTTTTTAGTTCAAAATAATGAAGACCCAATATTACCTATACAAAGCAAAACAGAATTACATTTAACTCTTTTTGAAGGTACAAAAGATTTTAGTTCTGGGTCTAATGATGAAAGAAGTATTTCTACTTTTGAAATAGATATAAATCAATCACCTATAACTTTAGGAACAACTTGTCAAGATTTTTTACCTACAGATCATGAATTATTTCTTAAGGGGATGGATGATGATAGGTTTAAACCAAAAATAAATACATTTAAAGATGATATACTAAATGGATATTTAACTTCTTCTGTAGTAGCAGGTGGGTGTGTAACACAAGGGTCATATGACCCCACAACAGATGGAATTGTTATATTACAAAGAGGAATATCAGCTGATTTTACAGATGAAGCAGATATATATGTTCAAGGAGGAGTATTAGGAGATGTAGGATACCAAGGTGCAGTTACATCATCAAATACTTCTTTATATGGAAAATCATTATCAGGTTCTATGACACAAGAGAATTATTACTCAGGTTCATTTAGTTATCAATTATCTTTTTTAGATAAAGATCATACACTAATAACAAATTTAGATAAAAATGCAGAATTATTTGACGGTATTGGAACAAAAGGTATAGTAATTATTCCTGAAAATACTAAACCAATAATAAAAAACAATATAAAACATTACTTAAAATTAGCAGGGATAATAGATTCATCTCCTAATTCAGCAGTATTAATATCAAATGATACAAAATAACCAAATAAAAAGTCATATTTTTTAAAAAATTATATATTTATAACAAAACACAAAACAAATGGGATATTTAGACAACAGTAGCATCACAGTAGATGCAATTTTAA
>TARA_R110001632_G_scaffold62926_2_pt1 | contig 10465 bp, 9 predicted proteins | sample TARA_R110001632 | Tara Oceans TARA_R110001632 (sample SAMEA4398266) | marine metagenome | biome: Polar Biome; feature: [SRF] surface water layer (ENVO:00010504); material: water (ENVO:00002006), including particulate matter (ENVO:01000060) such as... | depth 5 m
TCAGAAATTACAGTGCTAGCTCTCGGGGGATTTATCGTTTCTCCTATACACGATTTAGACCTAGTAGCTTGTTGGCCTAACAAATTTATCTTTAAACAAGATACCTGTGTTCGTTTTAGGTACCCACCCAAACAAAGCATTAGAGAAAACTAATCTAGATGTTATAGCGCTTCATCCAGAAGCTTATTATAGTGTTTTCCTTGATTGTAGTTTTGTCTATGGCATTGAAAGTAAATTATAAAGCTTAACTTTTATAAACACTGCACTTTCTACACTTTTAGTTCGTCTAATTTATAGTTCACCTAATAATACAAAATTAAAGCTATAAACAGAGAAACTTTAGTGAGTTTACTGATAAAATTAAACAATACTTCTCAATAAAATCAATAAAATCAATAAAATCAATACTAGCAACACAAGGATGAGTAAAGTGCGATTACAGATCATAGGCTTAATTTTGTTAATGTTTATTACCGGTTGTTCTTCAACGTCGGACTTAAATAAAAGCGCTGAAATGCACAGTAAAGCAGGAGATTATTACCAGGCTATTGGGCAAGACCATGCCGCGCGAGAGGAATACCAGCAAGCCGATAAAACATTTGACCGAGCAGACAATGTATTTTCTTTATTGGTTGATTTATTTGAGCATGTTTCAAAAGATAATTAAATTAAACTCGTTTAAAAATGTAAAAATGTAAAAATGTAATTTTAGAGAGCCTTAAGCTCGGAGTGTTTATAAGTGCGAAGTACCGATGATTTAGTCAATAGTTCTGAAGATAACTTTATAGATAGTTTTGTAGAAGAATTTTGCAAAAACCAAACGTTGACCCCTATATCAATTGCAGATATTGCTGAGCTTGAAGCTCGTTTGATTGTTACGTTACCTAACTCATATAAATATTTGTTATCTAATTATGGCTTGCTTCATACACCCAATGTTATGACAAAAACCTGTGATTTATCAGTAGAATTAACTCAGGTTCAAGACTTCCTAAGTCTGGAAGACGTATATTCTTTATCTAAATTGTATGAAATGAGCGGGATGCCAAAAGGTCATATTTTGTTTGCTTCTGATTGTAAGGGCAATATGTTTTGTTTCAAACATGAAGATTGTGAAAAAATTGGCAGTGATATTCCAGTATGGTTTTACAATCAAAATAATCAAACCATTGAAAAAACGGCGGATACATTTAATCTGTGGTTACGGGAATTTAGCGTCTGCTAAGTTAACCCATACCTTTTATTTAAAGAAATAAAAAACGCCAGTAGTTTTACTACTGGCGTTTGTATTTTAGCGTATTAAACTTTTAACATTATTAATTTACGTTATGCAAAGTCATTATCTTAATGTTGAATTATTCGAAAATTAAAATAAATTAATACTTTTTACTAGCTCGGCTATGTTAAGTCGTAACCGAGCTATAAATTCATAATTAGCTTAATTTTTTAATTAAACGCTCAGCAGCTTCACTTGAACTTGCTGGATTTTGACCACTAATAATACCGCTGTCTTCAACAACGAATGATACCCAGTCGTCACCTTTTTGGTAATCTGCACCTTGCTTAATTAACTCATCTTCCAGCAAAAATGGCACTATGTCGGTTAACTGCACGGCTTCTTCTTCGCTATTAGTAAAACCAGCAACTTTTTTACCCTTAACAATAGGGTTACCATCTTTGTCTTTAACATTAAGTAATACAGACGTTGAATGACAAACTACCGCTACAGGCTTATTTTGTTCGATAAATGCTGAGATCAAATCAATTGAGTTTTGATCATTAGTTAAATCCCACATTGGACCATGACCACCAGGATAGAAAACAGCGGCATAATCATTTGCATCAACTAAGTTTAACTTGATGGTTGTCGCTAGTATGGCTTGATTGGTGGTGTCATTTTCAAAGCGACGTGTGGCATCTGTTTGAAAATCAGCTTCTGCACTTTTTGGATCTAATGGCGGTTGTCCACCTAAAGGTGAGGCTAAAGTTACATTATATCCAGCATCAATTAATTGGTAGTATGGCGAAGCAAACTCTTCTAGCCAAAAACCTGTTTTCTCTCCAGTATCGCCTAATTGATCATGTGAGGTAAGAACCATTAATACTTTTTTATTTGTAGTCATTTTATCTTCTCTACGCGTTAAATGCGTGTTAATTGTTGGAGTAGAAGTTGATTAAGTACTTTAATATTAGTAACTAATCGACGTTTTAAATCATGTTCTTCATGCTATGGATAAATTATAGGCTTAATTATTTTTAATACAATGCAGAGTTTATTGATAACTTTGTTTTAATTATTGATACAATAGGTGTCATTAGTTTTATTGGCTACATGATTAATACGGATGATTTAATGGATATATCTTTTGAGCAACTGAAAAGCATGGTGGTATTTTCACATATTGTAGAACAAGGTAGCTTTAGTGCAGCAGCAAAACATATTGGGCTTTCTCGAGCCGTGGTTAGCTATCATATTAAAAAATTGGAGCAACAGCTTGGCGTTGTACTATTAAATAGGTCAACACGCTCTATTGCGCTTACACAAGCAGGTAGTGATTATTACCAACGATGTCGTATCATTGCCCAACAGGCCAGTGCAGCCAACCAACAAATAGAAAATGTAAAAAATGAACCTGAAGGTTTACTCAAAATTACCTGTCCGGTGAGTGTCGGTTTGCATACTATTGTTCCTGCGCTAAATAAATTTAGAGATCTTTATCCAAAAATTGAGCTAAATGTCATGTTAACCGATGAAGTGGTAAATATTCTTAAAGAAGGTATAGATTTAGCCATAAGAGGCGCACCTTTGTCTGACTCTGGTTTACAAGCACGCAAGCTTGCCGTGTTATCTACTTGCATTTGTGGCTCACCACAATATTTTAAAAAACATGGACGTGTAAACAAGCCCAGCGAATTAAACCAACATAACTGGGTCGTTTATAAGCTTGCCAGTCAAAAATTAACGCTTGAAAAGTCAGGTCGAACCTATACAGTTGATATTAAAGGCACAATAACGACCAATAATGCTAGTGCAAGAACAGCCTTTGTTGAAGGTGGTCATGGCTTGGGACGTATTCCTGTTTATGATGCTTGGCCTAAAATCAAAGCAGGGCAATTAGAAACTGTTTTAAATGATTATCAACTCAACGCTATTGATGTTTACGGTGTATTTCCACCCGGAGCGGCAACGTCAAAAAAACTGCGTTTGTTAATTGATTTTCTTCAACAGTTTTTTGAACAACAACAATTAAGTTTGATGACTAACTTTAATTCTGCGTAGTGTTGAACTTGAAAAGGTTACTTTAGATGTTAAAAATAAAATCAACGCTAATGTGGGTATTGTTAGCTGTACTTGTTTCAGGTTGCAGTTTTAGGTTTGTATATAACCATTTAGACTGGTGGACAAACTGGTACTTGGATGATTATGTCACCCTGACAGATCAGCAACAGCAACTGTTTGATAATGAATTTGAACAATTACATCTTTGGCATCGCACTTCACAGTTACCTGTATATGTGCAGCAGCTTAAAAGTATTAAAGCCGACATAAACGGTGATATAAACGCACAGCGTGTTAAAGATAACCTGGCGCAACTGATACAACATTGGCAAAATTTTTTAATGGCGGCAGAGCCAAAATTGCAGCCTTTAGCTTTTAGTTTATCGAACAGTCAAAAACAGCAACTAATCACGGCAATACAAGAAAATAATCAAGATAATATTGATGACTTTGAAAACCTGAATGAGCAAGAATGGCTAGAAGAGCGTAGTGATGAACAAAAGGATCAACTTAAGTCATGGTTTGGTCGATTAACCGATGAACAAAAAGATCAAGTAACAAAACTGAGTGAAAATTATCAACGCTCTTTTATGCCCCGTATGGCTTATCGTCAACAATGGACTAACGAGTTTGCTCAACTGCTAAATGGTGATTTACCCGATCATCAATTTAAGTTTGAATTTTACCGTTTATTTGTCAATGGACGTAGTTTAAGAGATGAGCAACTTAATACTATTTCTGATAATAACAGTGAAGTTTTTGCTAATATTTTTCTTTATATGATCACAACAGCAAATGATAAACAACGTAAACGTATTAATAAAAAACTCGATAAAGTTATCGGTGATTTAGAGTACTTAATTAGTAACGATTAGTGGCTGTTAAGACATATAAATAGACCATTAGTTTATCAAGCTGATTTATGTAGACACAAGTATTAAACAATATTATGAAGGTTTAAGTGATCAGACAAAAAAGAGGTAGCATTTTAATGCTACCTCTTTTTTATTGATGCTAAGTACTATTACAAGTAATTGCCAATTAACTAAAACTGATATTTACTCAATAGCTTTCGTCATACGTTACAAAATATTAAGCAAAGTGCTTTTTAGTTAACGTAAGTACTTTTAACGTATTAGTTGCCCCAACAGTTTCCATTAAATCACCGTGGGTTAGAATAACTTTATCGCCTGCAACTAATTCTGAACCTTTTACTACTGCAGACATTACGTCTTGTGCCATTTTTTCAGCATTAATAGCACCAGTAGAGTCAAATGCTACCGGGTAAACACCACGATATATAGCCGTTTTAGTTAACGTTTTAGGGTGACGTGACAATGAGTAAATTGGTAAGCCTGAAGAAATACGCGACATAATTTGTGTTGTATGACCAGACTCAGTTAAGGCAATTATTGCTTTAACACCGTCTAAGTGATTAGCGGCATACATCGCAGACAATGCAATAGTTTCTGATACTTCAGTAAAAGTAGTTTCAACACGATGCTTTGAAGTGGTTACTGAACTTTCTTTTTCAGCACCAATACAAACGCTCGCCATGGCTTTTACGGTTTCAATCGGATATTTACCGGCAGCTGTTTCAGCTGAAAGCATAACCGCATCTGTACCATCAAGCACAGCATTAGCGACATCCATAACTTCAGCACGCGTAGGCATTGGCTGTTCAATCATGGTTTCCATCATTTGTGTTGCTGTAATAACCACACGGTTTAATTGACGGCTACGAGCAATAATATGTTTTTGCTTACCAACTAATGCAGCATCACCAATCTCAACACCTAAATCACCACGGGCAACCATAACAACATCAGAGGCTAAAATAATACCGTCTAATACTTCGTTATCATTTACTGCTTCAGCACGTTCAATTTTAGATACCAAGCGAGCGTCACAGCCAGCTTCTTGTGCTAATAAACGCGCTTCACGCATATCTGCAGCATCACGAGGGAAAGACACCGCTAAGAAATCAACATTAATTTTTGCTGCTAATTTAATATCTTCTTTATCTTTAGCAGTAAGTGCAGGGGCGGTAAGACCACCACCTTGGCGGTTAATGCCTTTGTTATTTGATAATGGACCACCAACAGTAACTTCGGTAAATACTGATTGGCCTTTAGTTTCTAGTACACGTAATTGCACACGACCATCGTCAAGTAATAAAATATCACCAGGGATAACATCTTGTGGAAGTTTTTTGTAATCAATACCGACTTTTTCCTGACAACCTTCACCTTTAGCCATTGAAGCGTCTAATTCAAACTTATCGCCTATTGCTAATTTGATTGGACCATTCTTAAAGGTAGAAACACGAATTTTTGGACCTTGTAAGTCACCTAAAATACCAACATAAATACCAAGTTCTTTTGATAATTCACGAACCATATTAGCGCGGTCTATATGATCTTGAGGAATACCGTGAGAAAAGTTCAACCTAACAACGTTTACACCTGCAGCCAATACTTGTTTTAATATGTTTCTATCGTCAGTTGCCGGACCTAAAGTCGCGACAATTTTGGTTCTTCTAGGCATTGTAATCCTTAAATTTATATATTTTTTATGTGTTTTACAGCGTTTGGTTTTTACCTGTCGCTACTCATTAGTCTTTACGTTCGAAGCGTGAGCTACGCAGACTGTCTTTAACTTTTTTCAAATTATCTCTAAACTTTGTGCCACGACGTAGAGTGAATCCGGTCGCTAAGCAATCAATTAACGTCAGCTGTGCAATGCGCGATGCCATAGGCATGTAAAGATCGGTATCTTCGGCAACATCTACTGATAATACAAAATTACACTCTTTAGCTAATGGTGTGCCTGCCGTTGTTATACCTATTACCGTTGCATCGTTTTCACGGGCTAAACTGGCGACATCAACCAATGCTTTAGTTCTGCCGGTATGTGAGATCACAACAACAACATCACCTTGGCGACTATTTATTGCACTCATACGTTGCATTAATATGTCATCGAAATAAACAACAGGTACATTAAAGCGAAAAAATTTATTTTGTGCATCATGTGCAACGACAGCAGAAGCACCTAAACCAAAAAAGGAAATTTTATTTGCTTGGGTTAACAAATCTACTGAGCGGTTAATCGTTGAAGTGTCTAAGCTTTTACGCGCTAATTCTAGGTTAGCCATTGTTGATTCGAATATTTTTGAGGTATATTCATCAGCAGAGTCATTTTCGTCAACATGACGGTTAACATAAGGCGTACCATTAGCAAGACTTTGTGCTAAATGGAGTTTAAAGTCGGGATAACCTTTTGTGTCAAGGCGACGACAAAAGCGATTAACGGTTGGTTCACTTATATTAGCTTGCTTCGCCAAGGCGGCGATACTGGCATGTATAACAGTACCAGGTGATGATAATATAACTTCTGCCACTTTACGTTCAGATTTACTGAAAGTATCTAACTCATTGGCGATTTTTTCTAATATATTCATTACGTATTAGCCTTAGCGCGTTACTTAATTGGTACTATACTGTCCATATTAAGAATAACTGTAATTTGTTTTCTGTCTTTACAACAGAAAATATGAAAATTAATTTCATATTTCAGGGTAATATAAAACAAAAGTGGTGGTTTTTGCAAACCTTTAATAGTTCTTTGTTTGAAAATTGGCTTGCAGCCTTTATTTTTAAATGAAATATAAATAATGTAATAAAATTACAGAAAGTGCTTTACTGTCGATGCTATAGCAGATAAATTAGCTTTATATGTAGTTTAGTTACAGTTAAATAAAAATTGAGAATACATGCTATGAAAAACATAGATACCCCATTAGCAAGTGAAATTGTTATTTTTGGTGCGCTGGGAGACTTATCTCGTCGCAAACTTTTACCGTCTTTATATCAATTAGAATTAGCTGGCTTATTAAGTGATGACACTCGAATTATTGCTGTTGCTCGAAATGATCTAGCGCTTGATGCTTTTACTAAACAAATAGATGAAAGCTTAAATGAATTTATTTCAGAAGCGCTTGATGCCGAAACAGTCACTAAATTTTTAGCCAGACTGGTTTATCAACAACTCGACTTTAAAGATATTAAAGCCTATGAAAACCTCGCTAAAACGTTATCAAGCGTTGAAGGTGCACGTGTTTACTATTACTCCACTCCACCAGCAATTTTTGGTGATATAAGTGAAGGGCTTAAGTCAGCTAAATTAATCGATAATGCTGATAGAGTGGTTATGGAAAAACCTATCGGGCATTGTTTAGAGTCATCTAAAGTCATTAACGACCAAGTATCTCGCTATTTTAAAGAGAAACAAATTTATCGAATCGATCATTATCTCGGTAAAGAAACGGTTTTAAACCTTTTAGTTTTACGATTTGCCAATAGCCTGTTTACTAACAACTGGGATCGTAATTGCATTGACCATGTACAAATTACCGTTGCAGAAAGTGTTGGTATTGAAGGGCGTTGGGGCTTTTATGATGAAGCTGGCCAAATGCGCGATATGGTACAAAATCATTTATTACAAGTTCTTTCTCTACTTGCAATGGAGCCACCGGCAGATTTGAGTGCAGATAGTATTCGAGATGAAAAATTAAAGGTTATTAAAGCACTTAAACCAATTACTCTGCAAAATGTTAAAGAAAAAACTGTCAGAGGCCAATATGCAGACGGTTACCTAAACGGTGTAGCTGTACCGGGTTATTTGAATGAAGAAGGTGCTAAAGCGAATAGTTCAACGGAAACTTTTGTCGCTATAAAAGCTGAAATAGACAACTGGCGTTGGGCGGGCGTACCATTTTACTTGCGAACAGGTAAACGTATGCCACAAAAGCACAGCGAAATTGTTGTACATTTCAAGCAACAAGCTCATAACATTTTTAATGAAAGCTATGCCGAATTACCATCAAATAAATTAACCATTCGTTTGCAACCAGACGAAGGCGTTGAGCTTGAAATGATGAATAAAATTCCGGGTATTGCCTCTCAAATGCAGATCCATGAAAATAAATTAGATTTAAGTTTTTCTAAAACTTATGACAATCAACGTGTTGTCGGCGCTTATGAACGTTTATTACTAGAAGTAATAAAAGGTGATCAATCGTTATTCGTTCGTCGCGATGAAGTTGAGGCTGCTTGGAAGTGGGCTGACAGTATTATTGAAGCTTGGCAATCAACCAATAGCGCACCAAAACCATATGCAGCAGGTTCTTGGGGACCTGTTTCATCAATTTCTTTAATCGCGCGTGATGATCGCCATTGGGTGGAATAATGTACCAAATTAACGAATTCGAACAACGTGAATTATTAGATGTGGCTCTTGCTGATAAAGTTGCAGCCATACTGACTGCTGCTGTTGAATCTAAAGGAAAAGCGAGTATCGCTGTTTCTGGAGGCTCAACCCCAAAAGGATTTTTTCAAGCATTATCTAAGAAAAAATTAGCGTGGCAAGCTATCACCATCACTTTAGCAGATGAACGTTGGGTGGACATTACTTCAAGTGATAGCAATACCAAGCTAGTACATGAAAACCTTTTACAAAATGAAGCCGTAAACGCCAATTTTTTTCATCTTAAACAGGGCGACAGTTTAAATACCGAAATTTTAGCAGATTTGAACTTAGCAGCTAATCAACAGTTACTGCCTTTAGATGTGCTTATCCTCGGTATGGGTGAAGATGGCCACACAGCCTCGTTATTTCCTTGTAGTGATGAAATAACTCAGTGCCTTGCAACTGATAGTGCAGCACTGATAAAAGTTACACCAAAATCAGCGCCTTATCAGCGTATTAGTTTTAGTTTTGCCGCATTATCGCAAAGCAAAAATACATTTTTACATATAAGCGGTGCAAGTAAGAAGCAAGTGTTAGCAACAGCTATTGCAGGACAAGAATGTCGAGAAATGCCGATCAGAGCATTTTTACAAGCACCAGACGTTAATACACAAGTTTATTGGGCACTTTAATTATGACTAAAATTTCTATGAACAAAAATATAGTACAGATCACAAACCGTATCATTGACCGCAGTAAAGCGAGTCGTGCAGCTTATCTTGAAAAAATAGCAGGTGAAAAGTCTACAACTGTACATCGTGCAAGTTTATCTTGTGGCAACTTAGCTCATGGCTTTGCCGCTTGTGGTAGTGATGACAAAGCGACATTGCGTGGTGTTAATCACTCAGATGTTGCTATTGTTTCAGCCTATAACGATATGCTTTCAGCACATCAGCCATACCAAACTTACCCTGAAATTATTAAAGCAGCGGTAAAAGAAACTGGTGGTGTTGCGCAATTCGCTGGTGGTGTGCCTGCGATGTGTGATGGTGTGACTCAAGGTCAACCAGGCATGGATTTAAGCTTAATGAGCCGTGATGTTATTGCCATGTCAACTGCTGTAGCGTTGTCGCATAACATGTTTGACGGTGCCTTAATGTTAGGTATTTGCGATAAAATAGTACCTGGCTTATTGATCGCCAGTATGACATTTGGTCATTTACCTACCGTTTTTGTACCTGCGGGTCCAATGCCTTCAGGCTTACCTAACAAAGATAAAGCCCGTGTTCGTCAGCAGTTTGCTAAAGGTGAAGTGGGCGAAGAAGAATTATTAGAGGCTGAATCAGCGTCTTATCACAGTGCTGGTACTTGTACTTTCTTCGGTACAGCAAACTCAAACCAATTAGTGGTTGAGGTGATGGGTTTACATTTACCTGGCGCATCTTTTATCGCTCCTAATACCCAATTGCGTGAAGAATTGACTAAAGCTGCTGCACGCCAAGTAACGCGTTTAACTCAGCAATCAGGCAATTATATGCCAATCGGTAAAATGGTTGATGAACGTTCAATCGTTAACGCTATTGTTGCTTTGTTAGCAACTGGTGGTTCAACCAACTTAACTATGCACATTATTGCCTTCGCAAAAGCCGCAGGTATTATCATTAATTTCCAAGATTTTAATGACTTATCAGACGCTGTGCCATTATTAACTCGTATTTATCCTAATGGTCATGCAGATATTAATCAATTTCAAGAAGCGGGTGGCATGGCATTGCTATTCAAAGAACTTATTGACGCTGGTTTGGTACATGAAGATGTTGAAACTATATGTGGACGCGGATTAACCCGATATACCCAACGTCCAGTATTAGAAGATGGCAAGTTATTGTGGATCGACGGAGCGACAAGTTCTGGCGATGACGAAATAATTGCCAC
>TARA_R110001632_G_scaffold110551_1_pt1 | contig 10454 bp, 14 predicted proteins | sample TARA_R110001632 | Tara Oceans TARA_R110001632 (sample SAMEA4398266) | marine metagenome | biome: Polar Biome; feature: [SRF] surface water layer (ENVO:00010504); material: water (ENVO:00002006), including particulate matter (ENVO:01000060) such as... | depth 5 m
TTGCTGAAACAACTTCCTCTGCTCTAAAAAGGCCGGTCACCCAAACGGGCCCTGATGGTAAAACTCGCACTGTTTTCAAAAAAGCTAAAGCTGATCGTACAGATGATCGTGGTCAAGATGTTATTGTTGGAGAAGGACTTGTTAACGAGTTATCAAAGAAAACTCTTGGTTCTTATATTAATAAAGCCGTTGGCGACGTTCAAAAAAGTTCTGGCAAAGCCGGTTACGCATCAGGTAAAGGCGTTAATAAGTCTGAGTATGATAGCCAAACAGACAACGCAGAAAAGCGTGCTGCAGGAATCAAAAAAGCTACTAACAAGTTGACAGGTAAACTAAAACCAGCTGCAAACCGCAGACCCGGATATGTTGCTGGTGATGATGAAATTGGTGAATCAAATAACTTGGTAGATGAAGCATTTGGTGATAAAATAAAATCAGCATTAAGTTTTCCTAAGCGTCAAGTTAGCGCCGCCCACCTTGATAATGCCATTAAGCAGCATGATGAAAAACGCATAAGCCACGAGATGAAAGCGTCCGAAGCCAAAATAATAGGTAAGAGCGGCCTGAGCGATAAACAAAAAGCAAGTTATGATGACTCTAAAGAAATGCATCATCGCGCGGGTGAAAAACACCATACAATTGCAAAAAACCATTTAAGGGCAGCACAAACCGCCAATAATAAAAATAAAATGGATCAAGTGCACAAGCATATGACAGATTATCATAAGCATCAAGACCATAAAACTTATGGCAAAGAAGTTCATGTTTCCAAGCTTCACAAAATGGGTACTAGAAATGAAGCAGTTAATGAACAAGTTAGAGAAAGCTTTACTGAAATGTTAGACGAAGCTGTAAAAATGGGTAACTTAAGATTAAAGGATGGCAAATCTGTTAAGGTATCGGCACAAGATGCGAAACTCCTTAACCAGTTTTATAAAGATCTTAACGCTAAAAACCGTAGAGATATGGAAAAGGTTATGATGAAAGACACTAGTGGTTTTAAAGAAATTGTTGGATTTGCAAGGGAAGCTTTGTAATAATGGCTTGGGTTGATGTTTTAGGATCTGAAGATGCTGTAGCTAATACTTGTATTTGGGAATATGACAACGCAGCCACTGCTGCTGATACATATACCGATGCAAACGGAACTACAGCGTCCGGTGTTAGAACATTTACGCCGTTTGGCGGTAACGTACAATTAACGTATGTTAAAGTCAGGAAAAAGGGCGAAACCACAGAGCGTGGTGAATTAAGCAAAAGCTACTATGATGCAAAGATATAAATAGATTTTTAAAGGATCAAAGACATGAGATTAATTACAGAAGTTGTAGAAGATTGTAACGTTGCTACTGAAATCAACGAAGAAACAGGTAAAAAATCCTATTTCATCGAAGGCATTTTCATGCAAGGCGACATTAAAAACCGCAATGGAAGAATTTATCCGTCGCAGATTTTAGAAAAAGAAATGGTCAGATACAACTCTGACTTTGTAGAAACAAAGCGAGCGCTAGGCGAATTGGGTCACCCAGACGGACCTACAATCAACGGCGATCGCGTGTCTCATCTTATTACAGAGATGAAACGAGAGGGATCAAACTTTACTGGCAAAGCCAAAATTCTTGGTACACCAATGGGTGAGATAGTCAAAACCTTTATGGACGAGGGTGTTAAGATCGGTGTATCTACTCGCGGTTTGGGTTCAGTTAAAGCAACGAGAGAAGGCATCATGGAAGTACAAAACGACTTTCATCTGGCTACTGTCGATATTGTAACTGATCCATCCGGTCCTAATTGTTTTGTAAATGGTATTATGGAAAATGCTGAATACTATTACGATATAGCCTCAGGTAACTGGATTGCTCAGGAACCTATTGAACAGGTTATAGAAGAAATACAACAAGTAGTTGAAAAGCAAATTAGGCGCGTCGTTCATAAAATTGATGAGAACGTTGCGTCTGAGTTATTCGAGCGTTTTGTGAACTCACTTAGAAAAGCTGAAAAATAATATTATTATAAATAATACTCATATAATATACGAATCCAAAAAAAGGAGTAGAACATATGTCAAATGAACTAGACGAAAAGTTCGTCGAAAAATCTGGCGGAGCAGGCGTACCTGCCGCAGAAATTATGGATCCTGCTACACCAGCAGGCGGCGTACATAAAAAGAAAAAAGCTGACGTAAACAAAAAGGTTGATCCAACAGCCGATAAAGTTGCAGCAGCTCCAATGCAAGCGGAAGAATCAGAAGTAGACTCTGATGAAATCGTTGAAGAAGTAATCGAAGTAGCAGAGTCAATTGCGACTATCTTTGAAGGCATGGATTTGTCTGAAGAGTTTACAGCAAAAGCAACTATGGTATTTGAAGCTGCGGTAAACGAAGCTGCAAGTGTTAAAGCTGAGGCTGTCATCGTCGAAACAGAACTTGCCCTTGAAGAATCAATGCAAGAAGCGCTTGAAGAATCAGTTGAAGGCATGTTAGAGAATCTCGATTCATATCTTGACTACGTTGTAGAAGAGTGGATGACAGAAAACGAAGTTGCTATTGAAGCCGGCATTAAGGTTGAAATGGCAGAGTCGTTAATGGATGGTCTTAAAGGCCTATTCGAAGAGCACAACATTAACGTTGAAGAAGAAACTCTTGACGTTGTAGCTGAGCTTGAAGAAGAAATTGAAACATTGAAAGCGAATGCTAATAAAGCAATCGTTGAAAATGTTGAGCTTAAAAAGGCACGCGATGTATCTACTGCATCTGCTGTTTTTGCTGAAATGACTGAAGGTCTTACACTTGTAGAGCAAGAAAGATTTAAAGTTCTGTCAGAAAAGCTTGCTTTCGATGATGTCGACAGCTACAAATCAGACCTAGAAACTCTAAAGGAATCTTTCTTTAAGAAAGCTAAACCTTTGGTAGAAGAAGCGGCTGAGGAAGAAGCACTTATCACTGAGGACACTGAAGTGAAACAACCACTTTCAGAGCACTCAACTATTAATGCGCTTCTAGCAGATTTGAACCGTAACTAAGTAACCTAATGAAAATATTAATTTTTATAAATATATCCAGAATAACTCAACAAGGAGATAGAATCACATGACTCAGTCAAACTATCAAGCATTAGTTGAAAAATGGGGTCCAATCTTGGAGCATTCCTCTTTTTCCGCTATTACAGACAACCACAAGAAATCTGTCACAGCGACAATTCTTGAAAACACAGAACGCGCGCTAGCTGAATCTGGCGATCTTTCTGCTAACATGACAGGCTTGCTTTCAGAAACAGCAGCCAACGACGCAGGCACAGGCGGCTTCGGCTCGCTATCTGCTGCTGGTGGACCAACAGCTGGTTATGACCCAGTATTGATCTCATTGGTACGTCGTGCAATGCCAAACTTGATCGCATATGATATTGCTGGCGTTCAGCCAATGACAGGCCCAACAGGCTTGATCTTTGCAATGCGCTCAACACATACTTCCCAGGCAGCTGCCAACGAAGTATTCTACAACGAAGCCGATACTGATTTCTCTGGTACAGGTACACATGCTAACGCATTGGGTGCAGGATCAGAAACAACTGGTACTGGTATGGATACTGCTGATGCAGAAGCATTAGGATCAACTGGCGACGCATTTGCAGAAATGGCTTTCTCAATCGAAAAAGTTACTGTAGCTGCTAAGTCACGCGCTTTGAAAGCGGAATACACCACAGAGCTTGCTCAGGATCTTAAAGCCGTACACGGTTTGGATGCTGAAACAGAACTTGCAAACATCTTGCAGTCTGAAATCCTTGTGGAAATCAACCGTGAACTCGTTCGTACAATCTACACAAACGCTGTTGCTGGTGCAACTGCAACTGCTTCCGCTGGTACATTCGACTTAGATGTTGATGCAAACGGTCGTTGGTCAGTAGAGAAGTTCAAAGGTCTAATGTTCCAAATCGAGCAAGAAGCTAACGCAATTGCTAAAACCACAAGACGTGGTAAAGGTAACATGGTTATCTGTTCATCTGATGTTGCTTCTGCACTTCAAATGGCAGGTGTACTAGATTACACACCAGCTCTTAACTCTAACTCGTTGAACGTAGATGACACAGGCAATACATTTGCTGGTGTACTAAACGGTCGTTACAAAGTGTATATCGATCCATATGCAAGCGCAACCTCAAACTACATGGTTGTAGGATATAAAGGTTCTTCATCTTTCGATGCAGGTCTATTCTATTGTCCATATGTGCCATTACAAATGGTTCGTGCAGTTGGTGAGAATTCTTTCCAACCAAAAATCGGCTTTAAGACTCGCTACGGCATGGTATCAAACCCATTCGCTGCTGGTGGATCTCAAGGTAACGGCGCACTTACTCCAAATGCTAACGTATATTACAGACGTGTTGCAGTGGCCAACTTGTTCTAAGAACAAAATCAAGATCTGAGTTAATCAGACTACAAAGGGCAGCTCTTAATTGGGCTGCCCTTTTTTTATGCCAGATAATCAGGTAAATATTGCGCTTTAGTTATAAACTCTTCATAAGCATCTTCAACCTTGTTTTGTTTATAGAATAACCACTTATAAATTCTATCCCATATACTCTTTTCAACCATGGAATAGCCAAAAGATAACACAACACATTCATAATGATTATAGTTTCTATTTGTTTGTATATTCCAAAATTTAGTAAGATCTAAATCAGTGTAAGGCTTGTCTCTTCTTGTTTGTTGTGGTGCGTGATGATACAATAGATCGTCGTAAATAATATGTAATGTAATACCACCATCTGACCACCAAGGAACTTCTTTACATGGTCTTTCTACAGTATTAATTGCATTATCATACCAATGTATATCGCAATGTAGATTATCTATATTCTTAATAAAATCTTTCTTTTGCTCTTTGGTATTAAACACAACTCCAATATACCGATGCTTTGAGTCGTCATGACCTTGGCAGCTCGTGAACGTTAAATAACCTTTCTCGTGTAAAGCGCGTACTCCATCCCTTACACGAGGTTCTAGGTTTTGTTCAATTATATCAGAATATTGGCTTACGAAACTGCTAACATAATTGCCGTCTTCATCCTTATAGCAATATGTCCTACCGTTAATCATATGATCATTACCTTTAACAAACATAGAATACCTGTGCCCATCTTCTGCATTTTGCAGTTGAGGTTCATTAGACTCTTGTTGTTGGTAATACGGTACTACAATTTCGTATTGCGATTTCATTTAGTTTTCGATTTGATTCGCTGGCGAGGCCATTACTTGATTAGCAAATTCCATAAACTCATCGTTACGAGATGCTTCTTCCATTAGATTTGACGCATGGTAAATACGAGCAAGTTTATTAAAGTGTGCTTTACCAACGTTGCAATCTTCAAGGATTTTAGCAGCGATTTCTTTTTGCAAATCCTTTTCAGCCGCCGTTCGCGTCATTGAATCTGACATTTCTTTAAGCGCACCTTGGATTTTTTTACGATCGGTATCCGTAATTGTTGACGGTAGATCAGTCATTATGTAGTCTCCTCATTTAATATTTTTTCCTTCAATCTTCTCTTTGTCCTGTTCCCCAGTCAATAACAACTGGAAAACGAGGAATTCCATCTGGTGTTGGTGCAAAATAGCGTAGTGTACACCAAGTTGGAGTATCGCCGTTTTGAAACATTTTACTCAATACTTCCTGAGTACCACGTACACCGGCTCCAAACTCTTGGCCATTAGCCGTTTGCATAACAAAGCGTTTTATATGTCCCGCCCAATTACCTTTGCCTTCTTCTACGCGAATAACATCATACTCATCTGTTAGAAATTCTTTGCGTTTGATTAAAGATTTAGATCGTTTGTTTTGCTGATACACTGCATCTAGTCTAATCATTTGACCTTCAAAACCATCTTCAAGATATGCTCCATAAAGATCGTCCATCATAGTTTCATCAAAGATTTGTTGGGTTTCAACAAGTATAACTGAATTAGTAAAGTTAGGAATTCCTTCAGCCTGTTCAGTAATCCAATCCATACGTTCAGAAAATACGCCAGAATGACTAATAACATCATACACGTGATACTCTACTAATCTTGCAGAGTCTTTAACATCCCAGGGTTCTGGCTTTGTTTTGCGAACTAAAGAAGTGATCTTATTAAAGTTCTCACGCAATTCATGGTTATATAGTTCACCATCCAAAATAGCGTCCGGATACTTTTCAAAGAATGACTTTAATTGATCGCTAATATGTGGTACACTTACAAGTTCTTTACCTGCTCGAGTCCATAATCCATTAGCCTTTGCGATACAACGAATACCATCTAACTTGGGTTGAGAATAATACGTATTTTTATCAAAGTTATATTTAGCATCTTCATGTTTTGAAGCAAGCATTGGCTTAATCTTATCAAACGTATCAACATTTTTTAGGTTATCAAAGTAACCACGTTCTGATTTCTTTTTTGCATCCGCTGTCATTTCAGCAATTGCCTGTTCCTCTAACGAAGTTTCGTTAGCTTTGCCAATGTTCTTTTGTTCTACAGTGCGCCAACCAGACTCAGTTTGTTTGCCATCACTTAAACCTGTGATAACTCGAGTAAACCAATATTCGCCTTCTTTTGCAACTTCGCCACGATAGACTCTAATTTTACCATTAGAGTCGCGTTTATATAGCTCGAATGTTTGGTGTTTAATATCCATAATGTAATCCTCTAGTTTGTTAGTTCTAATATAACTGATTCTAGACAAAATGTCAACTATAGATTACCATCTTCACGCATTTGTTTGCGAATTTTAGTTGCGCTAATGTCGTGTACTTCTTTACCTAAATCATGTTCAGTGAATGTATATCCAACACCACGACCATAACTAATGTCAACAATGTTAGGAACCTCTAAAATTAAGTATTCATATCCATTGCGAAAGCCGTGCGCGGCCAATCCGTTTTCAATGTTCTTAATCACATCAATCGTGCCAAACGGGTTGTCATCTTGTGCTGCGGTACGACCACCACCAGCATCTCCTTCAAATTGGAATACATCACGTATCATAATGACAACTTGGCCGGTGATAGAGTGAGCTCGTTTAAATAGCTCTGTATGTCCATCGTGCCATGGCTGCCATCTTCCCAACATCTGTACTGATGGTTTTTTATAATCAAACATCTTGGTTAATCCTTATATGTCGTGCGATAGCATCTGCTAATGCCTCGTCTGTATTATCAAACCAAGCTTCTACATGATAGTCTACTTTTTCAGGTGTTTGAAACATATCGTTTGTATCTTCGTATCTACCTCGAGAAATAGTATCCATCCATACTATGTAATCAGCATCAAATATTTCACGCGTGATTTCAAGCGGACAAACAAAGTCAGCTATTACTGTGCGGTTATTTTCTATTTCATAGTCGGCAATGTTTTGCATGCGATATGCTTGACGCAATCTGGCTGCTTCTGAGAATTCCCAGTCATTGGCCATTTCACGGACTTTGTCAGCATTAAACCAAGCGCAGTTAAGACGCTTCTGTAATCGTTCGGCCAACCAAGTTTTGCCAGAACCCGGTAAGCCCATAATCAGTATTTTCATTCTTTATTCCTCATCGCTAAGATCAACGTTGGACATAGTAATAAGCAATGAACCAACCACAACAAGTATATATAATGAAACGATGCCAGCAAAAAACTGATAACCCGCATCGTAAATAAGATACGTTGATAGAGCCATTATTGCGTTGTGTAGCATTTTCCAGTTAATTGGAATATGGTCGGCATATGATAATTCAACATCCCATGCGGGACTTAATACTAAAATACTTACCTTTACATATTGGAACAGCGCGTACGCAATAGGTAAACCGCTAAGGATTAGGTAATAGTCTTCGCCATAGAATTGGTAACCGCCAATCCCTGCAAGGTGAAAGGCGATGTAAAGCAATGTATAGTTCATAATTAAATTCCACGAATAATAATTAGAGGGTCAACGATAATCAGAAATAGCCCTAAGGCTATTCCTAATATTACAACTTTTGTCCAAGTTAACTCAGGCATCAGCCATCTCCAAAGCAGTAGTCAATGCGTCAACCTTACGTTTTGCATTTCCACCAAACCATGCAGATGCCATGCGCGAGTCAGCTGAACGACCTAGGTTATGGTCAGTCATATATGTAACTGCGTTATAAGCATTCCACCAAGTTCCGGGTGCATACTCGTGCCCAGGTTGATCCTCGACGATAGCCATTGCTTCTTTAGCAGTACGAGCCAATACTTCTTTTTCCTTGGTTGATTTGCCAAATACTACACCAAAGAACTCTGTAAGTTTTTCATCAGTGTAACGCTTAGATCCAAGGAACTCTGCAGCGTTTTTGAATTCCTCGATTTTATTGTGACCAATGCCAAGGATTTCTTTTACACTTGCTGGGTTAAACACTGAACGGTGATTGACGCGAACGGAAGGCTGACCGGCTTCGTTAAGTGCTACAGCCAAAGTGTTATTACAAACAACACGTTCCATTACAAACTTAATGTCAATGGATTTTCCATATACGTGTGGATTGGAAAATAGTAGGTAACCTTTTACCTCATCTCCACCAAACAGTGTGAAACCATCTTGTACGTCAGCTAATGCCCATACTAAACGACCATCTTTAAGAGAACCTGCGGTATCCATTTGCATGTCACCACTTGATACGAATTCAGTAAAGAAGTCAAATGCATCAGCATTTTGAACTGGGTTCCAACCTTTGCCAACTTGTGTTAACACTTTTCCATCAGTTGAACGAATAAGTGCTTTTTGACCAGTTGCTACAACATCACCTTTCCAACGTGCAAAACATTCTGACTCTTCAACTTCCCAGTCAAGACCAGCTGCTTTCATCATTTCTTGTGGTGTCATATCGTCTGATACCGGTGTACCAAGACCATGCCAAGGTAGACCTTTGCTTTCACGGTATGCCATCTGAGCTTGACCGTTTACCATTTCCAATTCGTGTGCCATAATATTATTTCCTTAGTTTGTTTTCATTTGATATATACAATATATCCGATTCTAAACGAAATGTCAATAGTTAATTTCGTTTCATTACATTTTTATCTAACTTCATATCCAAGAATATTTGAAGCGAAATCTTTTCCAAGATCGTTTGCAAAGGCCACGACTAAGTCTTCACGTGGAGATGTGTCCATGTACTTAACATGCTTTGCTAAACCTTCTGAGTCGAATTTATTGTAAAGTTCAACAGCAGTTTCAATATCACGTACATCGTCGATATACATGTCATAAAGCTCGCCATGATCTCCAGCTAAATCAACAAGATTATTTTTAAGTGCTTCTACGTTTGAAAGTGTTGTATAGTTTGACATTTTATATATTCCTTTATTTGTTGATTCTAATATACCAAATAAAATAGCAAATGTCAATAGTTAATTTCATTTCATACGAAATTAATGTGTCCACGTATTGGGCATATGTAATGCGTCAATCATTTCTGTACCATGATCTCCGTATCCAGATCTACAAATATCGGCTATGCTAACATAGCTTTTTTCAGAGTAAGACTCAATTTCGGCTATAAAACAATGGTGTAAATGGGGTCTAATGAACTTATGCATATACTCAAAGCACTGTCTACGTGTATCCCAACAAACCGCCTGAGTGAGCTCTAGAAAGTTGTATGCCGAGAATAGCATGCCAACTCCATCGTTCTCGTCGTCGTGCCGAGTTCCTAAAAATATGCCTTTGTCTGGATCAATTATTATATACTTCAAGTGGATACCCTTTAAACCCTTCCCACCAATACGGTGCTTCTCTACCTTTTACCCATACTGCAAATGATTTAGCTGCGTGGTAATAATTACGATATGCTTGAACAGGATCGCCTTCAACCTTACATTCTGGAAATGCATTCATAGCTTGTGGGAACTCAGTCAAGCCTATGTCAGGTATGTTATCTGGCGGTGTAGAAAGGATATCTTTTAGTTTGTTTATGGTCATATGCTTTTTCTTGTACCGCAACTCAAACTCCTGAGCGAGCCCTATAAGGTGCTCGTAATGCCATATATAATTGGCCTTAGAGGCCATCGTCCATACTGTGCAAGGATGCGCATGATGAACTGCTTTGTATAGAACTTCTTCCATGTTGCCACTATTGTGGACATAATATTTTACCATACGTTTGCCTGATTTAGATGGACGTTTTTCCATATAACCGTCAAGCATGCGATGAGAAGTGGACAGCATTTGACCTGCCTCTACTATCATTTTTGAACAGTGTTTGTCACACATCATCTGCGCAGCTTCAACTGGTTTATCGGATAAAAAGAATATATTCATATTACCTTCCCATTATTTTGTCGTGCCATTCAGGATTTTTATCTCTAAGAATTGCGTGAGGAGTCATACCGAACAAGTAAGCATTTGCATAATCTTCAACTGTGTGATTAGCAATAAGTTCTTTAAGGAACTTTGCCTTTGTGATTGGACCTTTGTGCTT
>TARA_R110001632_G_scaffold49871_1_pt1 | contig 10451 bp, 25 predicted proteins | sample TARA_R110001632 | Tara Oceans TARA_R110001632 (sample SAMEA4398266) | marine metagenome | biome: Polar Biome; feature: [SRF] surface water layer (ENVO:00010504); material: water (ENVO:00002006), including particulate matter (ENVO:01000060) such as... | depth 5 m
TGGGTTTGAAGTGTATAAAGATTATATGGATATGAAGAAGAAAATTATACAATACACAGCACCAGATTTAAGTGGTATAAACGAAGAACTTGCAGTATTAGATAAGAAGATGGACGGTGTACAAACTAGTGTTGCAGAGGGTGTAGATTATACTAGAGATATTAAGAACGACTTAAAGAAAGACATTGGCCGTATTGAAAAACAAGTGGATAGTGTAGAACAACGTGGTAAGGATGCATTTGCTTTGGTACGAGAAAGTATTGAAACTAATGACACTAAAGTTCGTAAGATGGTTTCTGATGCAACAGATCGTTTTGATAAACGTAGAGAACAAACACGAAATGATATGGATTCTATGGAAACTAGAAACAAATCAGAAATGAAAAATTTGAAAGATGAGATAAATAATAAGATAAAGAAAGCTTTGGAAAATCCTTTAGCAAATATGAGGAAATGAAAAATGCATTTATATGAAGTTGGTATATATAATAAATATGTTAGAAAGGCTGTTCGTGAAGGTAATGACTTGCCCTTTGGTATGAGTTCTAAATGGGAAGACGTATACCTATATGAGTATTTGGCTGAGAGTGAATCTGATGCAAAGAAAAAAGCAGAATCTGAATTTTCTCCCACATATGGTTATGTTGTAGATGGTATCATGAAAATAGGATAGGAAAATGATATGGTAGTAGCTGAAACAATGGCGGCAATTGCTCTTGCAAAAGGTGCAGTAAGTGGAGTTAAAAGTGTAATCAACACCTGTAAAGATATTTCTGAAATTTCTGGTCAAATTGATCAGATGTTTCAAGCACATGAACAGGTGCATAAAAAATCTAGCGCTAAAGGTAATGAAGCGTGGAATAATTATCTCACACAAAAACTCAAAGATGGTGATGAAGAAGAAGGAGAATCTTTTTCTGATGTTACTGCTGAAATTATTGAAAAAAAACAAATAGAAGAGCAGATGGTAGCAATGCAGCGTATGCTGAACAAACGCTTTGGCCCTGACACTTGGAATGAGATTGTTGATCTAAGAGAAGAAAGACAAAAAGAAAACAAAATTAAGCGTTCTAAAGCAAAAGAAAAGTTTTTGGTAGATAGAGAACGTAAAAGAAAAAGAATGAAATACTGGCTCCAACAAGCCGGCAACACAATAATATTGATAACAGCTGTTGTCGGAATTTGGTGGTGGCTCTCATATCTAATAGAATGTGCCGGTAAATGTTTTAAGTAAGTCATTAAACTTTTGTGACAAACAATTTTTCTGTTATAAGTAATTATGAATTTAAATTCGCAAGTCAGGTTAAGGCGCTGACAAGTCCGTTTCCATTGGGAACGGTATTTTTTTGAAGGGATAACATTATGGGAAATTTACCAGACCTATGGACACTACATCACACACCAGCTTTTAAAATTATTATTGGACTAGTTGTATTTTACATTGGGTTAAAGATGTTTGCTGGTGGTATGAAAGCTTTGGGTAGTGTTGAACAACTTGAACCATTTATAGGTAATCCGTATTGGATGTTTTTAGGTGGTCTTGTTTGTACTCTTGCGTGGCAATCAAGTTCCCTTAGTACTACTGCAATTGTAGGTTTAGTTGCAAGTGGATTCCTTCCACTACCATCTGCTATTGCAGCCGTATTAGGTGCAAACATAGGAACAACTGGTACTATCTGGTTAGCAGGATTATTAGTTTCAGATGGTATGCCCAAGGGAGAAACTTTAAGAATTGCTATTGCACATACTGGTGTAAATATTTTCATGGCAATAACATTACTACCTTTTGTTCATCCCATTGCAAGATTTTTAACAAGATTTTAACTATGTGTTTTTTGCATGGATGGTGTTCTGAATAGACATACCATTTTTGCATACCTCTGTTATATATAATAGTGTACAAACCATTTATAACATAGGAAAAAATACTAATGACAAACTTCTTCAAACTGTTCGTAGACAGTTTAGCAAACAAAGTTCAGGATCATGATTCAGGAGTGGCTAGATATTATCAAACTGAGTTCGGCCGTGCCGAAGGTAAACGACTATACTCAGAATTTATAAGAAATGGGAGGGTTCGCTAATGTGGGCTTATACATCAGATGAGAATAGTTGGCTTAACCGCACAGGCAAATCTATTGTGACATACTTGGATAAAGTTGGTACTGCTAGAGCAAGTAATCGTGTAGCTCAAAATCATGATCTTCTTAAATCAATAGAAAAGCATCTCCGTTAATTATTTAGATAAAAATCAAAAAAAATTCAAATAAAGACAAAAAGTACTTGACAAACTCTCTTTGATAGTCTATTATAATAATATATGATGAATTGATGGATAAATAATATTATGGAATTAAACGAATACACTCACACTCTACTTGCTATAGGATGCCTATATGGAACATATTTTTTAGGTGGTTATTTAAAATCTAAAAAGGCTGTTGAAGATGTAGTTGGTATCACTCTAGAGAGTCTAAAAAAAGAGGGGTTGATACTCACCAAGGAAGATAAAAATGGTGAAGTTGACATTATCCCTATTTCTGAAATTATAGCAAAAGCAACAAGAGATGCAATCACCAAATAAAATAGTTACATTATTCTGTACACTATTGACCTCTACTGCCCTCGCAACTGAAACACCTTGCGATTACACAACTAAAACTAAGGTTGTGTATGAGGGTAGTATTGAGTCTGTTCGTGTAGTTAATAAAGATGTACAAAAATATGTAGAAGATACTCGCAAATGTACGATGAATATAGAATCTCGTATAAAAGGTGTGTGGTATCCATCTAAAGCAAATTATATCTTTGGGCCCGATATGTCTGAACTAGACGCTTGTAGTCTAGCAGAGAATCGTGCAAAAACCAAAGTTATGAGAACTATTATACCCGAAACATTAAAAAGTGAAAATAATTTAAAATGTGACTTGACAAGTCCTAAGAAATCGTGTAAAGTAGTATTAATTGATGCAGAAGTGTCAGGTTATGGAAAACAACAGATAAGGATGTTAAGTTGTGAATGAAAAGAATGTGAAAATGGTTAGTTGTTTAGCCTTGTTAGTAATTGGTTTGTCAGGTTGTGGCAATACTATTAATGGACTTGGAAAAGATATCAGTGATGTAGGTACAAAAGTTACTGATTGGCAAAACAAACCAGCTAAAGTTGAAGTGGAAAAGAAAGTTGATTAAAATTGTTATTGGAATTGTAGTTGGATTTATGTTGTGTAATTATTACCCATCAATAGTTCCAGTTGCAAAATATAAATTTCTTGAGTCAGGTGGCCCAAGAGATTCGTTGGTAAATACATTGAAGGAGATTAAATAATGAACGCCAAACTACTCGCAACTGTATCGGTGGTTGCACTCACTCTTGGCGCCTGTGGTGTCACTAGTCCTGTTTCTATGGTTGATACACCAGAGATTCGTTATCAAACTGCAAAGGTTGAAGCTGCTGTTTCTGTTATACCGTCTTGGTATAAAAAGATGCCTGAGAAGAAAGGTTCTATCTTTACAGTCGGTTCTGCTACTGCACCAGACTTACAACTTGCTGTTGACATTGCTACGTTGAATGCTAAAGTTGTTCTTGCTGATCGTATCAATGGTAAACTTAAAGCAATGACTAAATCATGGATGGCTAAGTTTGGTCAATCTGATGTTGATGCTCGTGTTATGAGTGAAATTGAAAAGGTTGCAAAGAATGTAATCGCAAATGTTGATGTTGCTGGTTACAATCCTGTTGCAGTAAATCTTTCTGCAGCTGGTACTCAGTTTCGGGCATTTGTTCTCTTAGAGTATTCTGATAAGGAAGCATCTAAAATCATCTTCAATCGGTTACGTAAAGATCGTCTAGTATATTCTCGTTTACGTTCCACAGAAGCGTGGAAAGAACTAGATAAAGAAGTTAATTCTTCTGAGAAGGATGAAAGTCTGCACGATGAAATTATTGAAAAAATAATTAAGAATGATGGGAAAGTGACAGTTGAAGAACCTTCTGCTTAGTAGTACTTTGGTTCTCTCTCTGAGTGGGTGTTTAGGTGGTGGGTTAATGCCCTCTGGTGTAAACCCCACTCTAGGGTGCAGTCCAGTAACAGGATGTACATCTAAAGATTACTATATTCCTGGCCGTGGAGTATGGGCTCCTAAAAATAATGGAATAACCAAATCTACTATGGGTGCTGTTGCTGGTGCTGGTCTTGGTGCAATGATGGGAGCTGGAAGTGGCCCTATTACTGCTGCAGCGTATTCTGTTGTTGGTCTTGTCGTTGGTCATGAAATTGGAGCTCACTTTGATAAGGTAGATCAGATTCACGCCACATTGTTGCTGAAAGAAACCCTAAGTAATAATGATGATGGTCAAATGTCTAACTGGACAAATGAACAGAAAGGGTTTAGTGTAACACAAGGGCCTGTTGCAACAAAAGGTAACTGTAGAGAGTTTATATCTAATGTTGCTGTTGGAAAAGAATTTAAAAAATTGAGAGGTACTGCTTGTTTAGAAAATAAAGCATGGGTTATGAAAAATGTTTATTAAAATAGTCCTTGACAAATCTTCTTAACTGTAGTATATTTATAATATGACAATGCACTTATTACCAGTTTACTTTAGTACTACTAGTACACGTAAACGCAAAAAATCTAAGAAATCAAAGTCTCTATTAAAAGCAGAGATTGTTCACCAAAAATTTCTTAAAAAAACTATTCGGGGGTGTAGCTCAGTTGGGAGAGCGGTTGCTTTGCAAGCAACAGGTCAACAGTTCGATTCTGTTCATCTCCACCAATCTAATCTTGCACCACTTTCTAATGATATTCCAGTAGGAGTAGCAAAGAAGAAAGAGGTAATGGATCACAATTTCACAATCGCACCAGCTTATAACAAGGGTGCATATCAAGTAATCAGTAAAAACAGTATAAAGGATATTGGAAGATGATTTTAGGTTTAACTATTTTAGGTAGTATCGTAGTTGCAAACTTTGCAGCTGGTTTAATTATGGCGGTGCTTTAAATGAGAGTAGAAGTTAGAAACAATAATGTTGATAAAGCATTAAAGATTTTAAAAAAGAAACTACAACAAGACGGTTTCTTCAATGAATTACGGGAACGTGAATTTCATATGACTAAAGGCGAAAAAGGTAGGAGATCAAAAGCTGCTGCCATTCGTAGAGAATTAAAAAATAAACAAAAACAATTTGAAGAACTTGGTTTTTAATCAATAATAACATCAACTATCTATAGAGGATAATATGGCTAAAAAGAAAATTACTTCAATTACAGATAATAGTAAGTGGGTTGCTCCTAAGACTAGGAAGAAACGTAAACCTATGTCTGATGAACAGAAGGTTGCAGCTGCAGAACGTCTTGCACTTGCAAGAGAAAAACGTGCTGAGTTAAATCCTGATTATGGTAAAAGTGGTTATCATAAATCTTTGCATGATCTACCAAAAGATTACAATCTACATCCTGATAAGGTTAAGTTATGGATGAAAACACAGAAAGAACTTGCTTCTGTTGAACGTGCTAGTGTTAAGAAAGATGTTAAAGGTTCTATTGCTAGACTCTCAAGTCATGATGGTTATGTAAGAGAAATGCAAAGTTACCTTAAACATGGTGATTGGGTTAGTAATTTTTATGGTGAATACCAAGAGAAGAAAATTAAATGGAAGAATGTAGCACTTGCATATTATTTTGAGGGCCCAAATAAGGGTCAACCAAAACGTGATGTTGGTACATTTTATCCAGACTTAGGTTTAGTCTGGGAAAGTGATATGGCAGAATGAACGAAGAAAAAACTTCTGCTGAAATCATAAAGGGCCCTTGGAAAAAAACAATCAATACTCCAACAGAAGACCAACTTATAAAAGCAGAACAACTTGCATTTTGTGATGAAATTTCTCACAGCTGTCTGATGGCGGTCATAACAATATTAGTTGAAAATGGTATAGATGCTACTGAAAAATCTTTTATTAAAGATATTACTTTTATAACTGAAGCAATTACAGCAACAATATTAAAATCAAATGATATGCACCACCCTTTACAAGTAATTATGGATATGACTACTGCTCTAGAAATAGACCCAGATAATACTCCTCATTGTGAAATGGATTATCATACTGTTGATGATATGATTGCAAGTTATAATTCTGTTATGGAGTCGCCTGATGATATTAGTTGATATGAACCAAATTTCTCTTGCAAGTATTATGATGCATATGCATATACAGAAAGAGTCAGATATTGATGAGAACATGGTAAGGCACATGATTCTCAGTTCACTAAAAATGTATCGTTCAAGATTTGTTTCTGAGTTTGGTGAGCTTGTTTTATGCTACGACTCAAGACATTATTGGAGGCGTGATTATTTTCCAGAGTATAAACACAGTCGTAAAAAAGGTAGAGAAAAAGATACTAAAAATTGGGATAGTATATTTAGTTGCCTTAACAAAATCAAAGAAGAGATAAAGAACAATATGCCATACAAGTTCTTAGAAGTGTATGGTGCAGAAGCTGATGATATTATTGCTGTTCTTTGTGCAGAATCTTCTGATGAAGTTATGATACTTTCTGGTGATAAAGATTTCATCCAATTACAGAAATATCCAAATGTAAAGCAATATAGTCCTATCACCAAGAAAATGATAAATGGTTTTAATCCAGATGACTATCTAAAAGAACACGTATTAAAGGGTGATACAAGTGATGGTGTTCCTAATGTTCTTTCACCAGACAATTCTTTTGTGGATGGTATTCGACAGAAACCACTTAGTAAGAAGAAGATAGCTGCAATGATAGATGGCAACTTTCCAAATGATGAAGTTAAAAGAAACTTTCAGAGGAATAAAACTTTGATTGATTTGGGATGTGTTCCAGAAGAACTACGGTCAGAGATATTGCATATATATAAAGAGGCGCCAGAGAACAGTCGCAGCAAAATACTAAACTACTTTATAAAACAAAGACTAAAAACACTTACAGAATCCATAGGAGAATTTTAATAATGGAATTGTTAATATCGGAAATCTTAGACAAGGTTTCAAAAATTAAATCAAAGAAAGAAAAAGTAAGCTTTCTTCAGCAAAATAATAGTGATTCGCTTCGCATGGTAATTAAGTCTGCTTTTGATCCTAAGATTAAGTGGTTATTACCAGAGGGTGATGTTCCGTATGCACGTAATGATGCTCCAGAGGGTACAGAACATTCTGTTCTTGCATATGAATCACGTAAACTTTACCATTTCCTTGAAGGTGGCAATGCTAGTATTACTCAGAACAAACGTGAATTAATGTTTGTACAGATGCTTGAAGGTTTGCATGAAAGTGAAGCAGATGTTCTATGTGCAGCCAAAGATAAGGTACTACATCAGAAATATAAAGGTCTATCAGAACCAGTTGTGAAGGAAGCTTTTGGTTGGAATGATGAATATATGCAGATGGATGGCCCTGATCCCAGACAAGGCCGCTAAATTAATTTAATCTTTTTTTGAGTTTTGTTTAATATCAATGACTTACCATGTACGATTTCTATTGACAAATGTTATTCTATGTGTTACTATTAGTAATAATCAAGAGAGGGATTCTTCTCTTGGAAACGAAACAAAGAAAGAGATTATATTATGACTACTGAAATTAGAAAAACTTTTGAGACTGTTGAAGCTGGTATAGAAAATATGCTTGCTGCAGCAGTTGCTGACTATGTTGGTTGGGCAAATAAATTGGGTGGAAAATCTGAAATTCGCCTTAAAATGGATGAAGATTTCAAGAATAGTTTCACTATTAAGAACGGTTCTAAGTACATTAAGATTTCTAATGAAAGCGGTGGAACTTGGGGTTTTGTTGTCAACACTGACAATGACAAAAAATTCAAAAAAGGTGACTTATTGAAAGCTGCTGGTTATAGTGCGCCTGCACGTAACGCTGCTCGTGGAAATGTCCTTAAAGGTGGTTTTGCCATCCAGTGGACTGGCCCTTTGTATTTGGTATAGGAGAATATTGTTATGAGTGGAATGAAATCTTATGGGTTGGATTTAGAAGATATGGTTGTTTCTGCATTAGAGAATGATGCAAAAACAGTTGAAGATGTTATTTCTTATTGCAGAGCAGAATTTGTTTTTGTTGATGAAGAATATGTTTCTAAACTATATACTGAATTTTGTGGAGAATAATCAATGGAATGGAATTATGCAGCTGCTACTTGTGAAGAGGGTGTTGAGTTAGTTGAATCATTTTCAACTGGAGGCTTTACGCATAGCCCATATTTTTCAGCAACAAATCGTGAAGAACTTGTTAAATGGTTACGTCTTGCTGCTGATGATGTAGAAAAACATGAAGTTATTGAAGGTTAAAAAAATGAATATATTTAATAAAAAAATTGTTGAAGATATGGTTGGTGGATTTATCATATTCGGTATGGTTATTGCATCATTTATAATGTTCGTATGAATGAAGTTATTGTAGAAGGTTCTTACAAATCTCGGCGTATTCTTGCCGAGAATGTTGTTAATTTCTGCATTAAAGAGCTCATGCCTCGTATGAAAACTCTTTATATAGAAGTTTCTCTTATCAGCTTAAAAGGTCAAGATGCTGTTGGTTGGTTTGTAGAGGGTGATAATAATCGGGAATATCACTTAGAGATTGAAAAAACTTTAACTGAAGAAGAATTTATAGAAACTTTAGCTCATGAGATGGTTCATGTATATCAAGGATCAACTCTTAAAATAAAAGATAAAGCAAGTAAAAGATTTTGGAAATGTAAGGATGGTAAATATCGTAACTATAGTGATGTTGACTATGCCAAACAACCTTGGGAAGTTGAAGCATATCGAATGGAAGGCCCTTTGTCAAAAAAATATAAAGAAATAAATTATGGAGTTGCTTTATGATTAGTGAAATATTATTAGGTGGGCTTATGTTGATTAGTCCTGTAAATGCTAAAGAACCTTTACCTAAAGTTAATGAAAAATCAATTGAATGTCTTGCAATGAATATGTATCATGAAGCAAGAGGGCAAGGTACTGCTGGTTTGTTAGCAGTATCTTCAGTTGTTATGAATAGGGTTGCAGATGAAAGATTCCCCAATACTATATGTGGAGTGATCAAACAAGCACAAACTCGCCCATCTTGGAAAGATAAAAACAAGATGATTCCAATTCGTGATAAGTGTCAATTTTCATGGTTCTGTGATGGCAAGAGTGATGTTCCTACTGATAAAGAAACTTACAAAAGACTATTGACAATAGCCAAAACATTGTTGTATAATGATGTTATAATTCCAGATATTACAGATGGTGCTCTATTCTATCACGCTGACTATGTTAAACCAGCTTGGAGTAAAACTAAAACTAAGACTGTAGAAGTACAGGATCATATTTTTTACAAGTGGGACAAATGAGTAACTTTAGATTTATAGAATATAATGTAGATGTTCGTGATATTCTAGCAGATATTAAAGATGAAGATTGGGGTGTTGCTGGAAGCTTAAAAGGTGCAGCTGGTGATACTGCCCCATATGGTTTTCTTCCTCTCACTATGGCACTCGTAAAAAATGCTGATGACGATCCTAAGAAAACAGAGATGCAAACAAATACACCTATGTTTAAAACCTATAAAGGAATTAGAAGGTGGTTAAAATCTTGGAAACTTCATCGACATTCACGAGCAGCATTTTTTAAGTTGCGGCCAGGCGAATCATTAGGAAGACATATTGATGAAGGTGATTATTATCTAACAAGAGATAGGTATCATTTATCGTTACAGGGAACTTATCTATACACTGTTGGGGATGAAGTTCACCAAATAAATCCAGGCACTTTCTTCTGGTTTGATAATAAGAAAGTTCACGAATCATATAACAATAGCAATGTCGATAGATTGACATTCGTTTTCGATGTACCAAAAGGAAAGAATAACCCATGACGTTTGATGAATACCAAGAGTTTGCACGATCAACAGCAATATATCCAGATGAGTGTAAAATTACATATCCAACATTAGGATTGTGTGGTGAAGCTGGTGAGGTTGCTGAAAAAGTAAAGAAGAACATTAGAGATGGTAAGTCTCTTGATGGTGTAGGTTTAGAGTTAGGTGATGTACTCTGGTACATCTCAGCACTCGCTGATGACCTTGGTGTGACGCTTGAAGAGGTTGCACAGGCAAATGTAGACAAACTAAAGTCTAGAATGGAACGTGGTAAGATTAGTGGAAGTGGCGATCACCGATGACCACTGATATTATATCACTCACTGATTTAATAGAATCTAAGCTAAAGAAAGAACAAGAGATAGAATACTATCGGGAAACTCTTATCAGATTAGAAAAAAAGATTGGCGCCCTTAGTAAAGAAGTTTCTATAACAAGTTTAATAATTAGTATGATTGAGCAAGAAAGAGTATTGACTTTAGGTGAAAAAAAGAGTAAGATGATAAAATTAGAAGATAAGATAAGGTAAGAAGATGAAAC
>TARA_R110001632_G_scaffold2063_5_pt1 | contig 10435 bp, 8 predicted proteins | sample TARA_R110001632 | Tara Oceans TARA_R110001632 (sample SAMEA4398266) | marine metagenome | biome: Polar Biome; feature: [SRF] surface water layer (ENVO:00010504); material: water (ENVO:00002006), including particulate matter (ENVO:01000060) such as... | depth 5 m
TTCGTTATTAGCACCAACTAAAGTTACATTACTACGAGTACTATTTTCTACAATACGAGAGTTATAACCAATTTGTACGTTATTTTCACCAAGTGGGTTAACTAAAGAGGTATTATTATCAGTTCTTCCAATTAAGGTAGAAGTTGCGTGTAGTGAACCAGTCCAATCTGATAGTCTTGTTGAATCACCACCACCAGTTTTGATTTGGTTACCAATGTTGATTTGGTTAGCATTTGGAGCACTTAGGTCGTCATCACCTGCTCCACCTCTACCTATAGCGATAGAGTTAAGCCCATTAGCATATGCGTTTTTACCAATAGCGATGGCGTTTTCACCATTAGCAGTACCATTTTCCCCTATTTTAATAGCTCTAGCACCATCGGCAGTACCACCACCTACTAAACCCAAAGAAACAGCACCATTGGTCGTTTGGGAAGAACCGAGAACTGATTTTATACTAAGACCACCTTCACCTTCTTGGATAATAGTCGATATACCTGTTAACCCACTACCATCACCAATGTAAGATGATGCAGATACAACACCTGTAATAGTTACTACTGAAGCCGATACGGAAACAGGACTATCTAATAAGTGATGACCACCATCAGACATTACTAATGTGTTGTTTGTATTATAAGTTGGTGTACCTAAAGTTGTATACTCTGGTCCGAATAAAGCAACACCAAAGTCAGTACCAGCACCATCTTGGTATTCATAATTCCAATCGTTAGTTTGACCATCGAAGAAGAATGAAGCCGTTGTATTAGTACTTCCTGAATCTTGAACCTTAACACCAGCATATCTTAGTGTTGGTGTGTCATTGTTTAAGATAATGAAAGCGTCACCGATAATCTTAGCAGAACCAGTAACTGATTGTAGGTATGCGAATGAACCAGTACCACTTACATTAAGGTTACCACTCAATGACATATTAGAACCAGTTAGATTGCCTGTAAAGGTCATGTTAGACCCAGTCATTAGAATTCCAGTATCCGATGCACCACCACCCATAGCTATATTAAACGTACCATCTGAATCAGTTTTGATAAATTGTACAAAGCTTCCAAACTTACCAACGTTAAAAGCTGAACTACTAATAAGAGTTCCAACGTCTCTCGAAATTGTAAGGTCAACTACATTAATTGATTCACCTACAAGATTAGCAACAGTTTGTGCTGATGATGATACTATATCAGTACCACTTAAATTAGATATGGTTTGTGATGAACCACTAACTAACCCAACAGGTTTGTTTGTAATCAACGGCCAATCAGCAGAACCACTACCAGCTTCCAAAGAAGCTATCTGAGTATCTACGTCAGAAAATGACGCTGATGTTGAGAGTGCTACTGATGAAGTATAAGTATTAAATTGTGTTTGGTTTACTAAAGATGCTGTATCTATATTACCAACAGTGTCAGCATATGATGCTGATGTAGCAAAATCTGCGTTTACTGCGTATGATGCTGATGTAATTAAAACAGGAGCAATACTACCTGTACCATCAAGAATAACCGACCCACTAATCTGTAATAGTTGTTGGTAGGTGTTTTGTATTTCTTCGTTTGTTAAATTGAATCCCATTGTGTATCCTTTATTGTGGTAAGTAGTTATATCTGCTATCTATTACTTTTATTCCCATTTTACTCATATAGTCAGCATATCGGTTTCTACCAACAAACGGAGACTTAAACTGAGTCTGTTGGTCTGGAGTTATTTCCATTCCATTCTCAGTTCCAAATTCAGGGAATAATTGTTCGTTATCAATTAACCAACCTACTAAACGTTCAGAGTACCATTCAGCTTTATTTTTAACTGATTGTCTTTTTTTATCGTAAGTGTTGGAATCTACCGAAGCGGCTTCTTGTCCACCACCTGGAATAAGAAGACCATTGTTTCTTGGTCTCAACCAAATAGCTTCTAAAGCTTCGTAGTAAGACCAATATAATTGAGCGTCTTGTATATATGTCATTAACGTTAGGTAATTACCTGTAACGTCATCATTATCAACTTTAGTAATCATTGATTGATAAAGCTCATAACCCAACATTCTTTGAATGTGAATGTCTTGTCCCTCTCGAACAGCGTTCTTTAATAGAGATGGGTCAAGAGAATCATTTAAGTCAGAGAAGTTCTTGAGTTTGTTTTCCGAGAGAAAGAGTGTTGTAGTCATTATAATGTTGCCTCTGCTTTAGTTTCTAATATCTTATCTGCACCAGCATCTGCTTCAACTGATGTTACTACATCAATCTCTTCATTGCCATCTGGAAATAATTTGATTTGTTCTACACCTAATGTAGTCTCAACACCATTGATTTTAAATATCTCTTCAAACGTCTTTAAGATGTCTGATTGCATAGGATATATCACTGTAGTTAAGAAGTGTGAGTAGGCGTCAAGTAATTCATCTCTACCACCTAATTGACCAGCAGTTTTGATACCAACTAGCATTGGTGAAGTGATTCGATGACCTGTAAGAATCTTTTGAGTTACCATATCATTTACAGTAGTATAGTAACCATCAGCACCATTCTGAGGAATAGGTACAATCTCAGGCATTTGTTCTCTATTAGCAACATCCATGTACATTAAACTACCAGCGTTGTCAGTACCACTATAAGCAGTTCTTAACATTCTTTCGATAGTTTCACGTTCTTCTTCATTAGCATCCGTAAAGGTTGTAATAGCGAGTGATGGAGCAAGTCCATTCTTTAAGTTATTGTTGTGGAAGTTATCCACTTGAACATCAAGTTCAATTGTCTTTATTGCCCCCATATAATCAGGTAATGGATAGTAATCCAATCCTGTAGTATAAGGTTTAAAGTAATATATCTGAGCTGGCTCAGTTCTATTCACCTTAGAAAATTTAGGTAAATAGGGAATGTCTTTTTTGTAAGGAACGATTGACTTTGATTTAGCCCAATCTTTCCATATATAGTAACCAGGTACTTTACCTCTGTAGTCACTTTTATGTGAACGAATGTAAGAAAAGTCAATGTGATATACTTCAGCAATAGAAGTTCTATCATTTGACCATATAACTTCAAGAGCGAATCCTCCGTAGATTACTCGGTCTAAAGCTACTTTAGTGAAGATGTCGTTCCAACTTTCACCTTCTTTGTTTGCAAGCTCTAACATACTTTCATCAATACCAGTCAGGCCTTGACCTACAACTGATTGATGTTTAGCGTTAATTGCAGTAGCGTGTACTGATGACTTATGGTACAATTCAATAAGTTCTTGTGGGAACTTGTTTGCCTGTCCAAAGTATACTATATCCCCTTTATCGTCTTCAAACTGAAAACCATCAGGGTAATAATACTCACCATACTTAGGTATGATACTAAATTTGTGTTTATTCTTTTCCATATTCATCATCCTTGATACACCACAAATGCTGCGTTTTCATTGCTAGAGATAAAATTCTCATTTAATATAGCCTCTGAAACCCACGCCTTAGTAGTCGTAATAGAGTTGCCTGTTATTGTTGGAATGCCTGATACGTTTGACCAAGTACTTCCCATTATGCTGTATTTACGAGATTCAGTCCCCCAAATAGATGGCGTTACGCCTGTTGAATTATATACGTGTAAATCCCACGTTCCACCATAGAGTGGTAATTCAGACTTATTAGCTCCTATAATATAAGAACCATCTACGTCAACAAACAGGTTAACCCAGTTGCCGTATCCAGCTCTTGAGCCCGTTGCCGAAGCAATATATTCATCCTTAGAGAATGAGTCAGTAAATTTCAATGCGTATGACGCACCATCGGTTATAGAACCTGATGGTTGTACAGCAAACTGATTAGATGAACTAACTATTAGTTTTATCATTTATTCTCCTTGGTTAATAATAAAATAAGGGAGAGAGTTTCCCCTCTCCCCTATATTATATAAAATCTAGCCTATGCTGATTCCTGAAAGAACTCCCGCCAGATTAGAACCCGAAAGTTCTGATGCTGGTTCTGGTTCTTGTCCTGTAAACGTCATCGTGTAACCATTGAGGTCACCGAATGCTGTCCCACTAGCTCCTTGTCCACCACTAAGTGACATACCACGAGTCTGACCGAGATAGAAGAACGTACCAACACCATCTTCAGAACCATTGTTTGTTTCAACAATCATTCTGATATCAGGGTTTTTAGCAAGTACTCTAACTTGGTTACGAGTCGAAGACTGTAACTTATGAAATGGGGCGTTAACGGTTTGTTCGTAAAATATGGTTCCGTTTTCTGTATTTGCAGTAATCGCCTCGGTGAAATCACCAGTTTGACGAGTTAATTCAAATTTATAGAAACTTCCGGTACCAGTTACTGTACTAATTAAACCAGTTGTGCCCGCTGTTGATGTAACAGAGCCAGATAGGATATAGATGTTCTTTAGTCCACCAGTGTTGTCTCGACAACCAAGGGTGAATCCTGATGTAATATCACAAGTACTCATATCTTATCTCCTTTATTTATATTCAACAATTAAGCTATATCGTTACTAACCCAAAAAATTGGATATGCAACATTAACACCAAGCTTAGAAACTAATCTGTGCTTCAATTTATCATCATCGATAGAATACCAAAGTTGGAAATTATCAACGTCAGATAGTAAATCAGTACCAACTACGATTTGCTTAGCAGGTCCGAGAACTATACGATTAGAACCTTGAAGACCAATTGTACCAACAACAGTTACGTTAGGTGTAAATGGGTGCTTCATAGCCATCAAATTCTTACGATTCTCAACAGAGTTCATATCGAAGTAATAGTTATTCTCGTTACGTAACCAAGTGATGTACTTACGGAAGTTAGTGATTGACATAAATACAGTCAAATCATCTCTATCTTGTACGTCAGCATCAAGGTTCTCAAGCAATAAATCAACTTGGTCACCAATGTTGGCTGAAGTTGGAGTTGCAAGACCAGATGCAGGAACAACTACACCAGTAGTAGAACCAGAAATGATTTCTCTCAAACCATCAACACAATTACCACTTGAAGCAGCAGAAGCAGCCCAAATAAATTGGTCGTTTGATTTTTGGAAACCAGCAGTGATTTGTTCAGAGTACTCTTGTACTAAAGTGAATGACTCATTGTATGAACCTTCAGGTTGCATAACACCAATATACTTAGTGTCTAAGTCACGAAGACAAAGGCCGTCCATTGAAGAACGTTGACATACTTCGATGTCTCTTTGTTCGAATGATGCAGTTCCAGCTGAAGTTGTTACACAACCACGACCATCTGCGATTTGAAGGTCAACTTCAAAGAGGTTTATTGGCTCTTTGTATTTGATTCCTTCTTTTACTGTAGCGTATTCAATGGTGCTACCTTCCATAATTGACCTTACAAACAACTCACCTGCGGTTTCGTTGTTAAAGTCGGCTAATGTGCTTACGTCAAATGCCATAATATTATCCTTTTAATGATTGTTTTAGTTTGATAAACTTTTCAGTCAAAGCAGCGTTAGGCGCTTTGGATTTATCGTTTTTAAATTTACTTGTGCTGTTTTTACCAGCGATTGTTTTGTCAGTTGCGGGCGCTGAAGCAAATGTAGAGAACTTACCTTCTAAGGATGTCATTCTATCTTCCATTTTTTTCATCATCTCACCAACTACATCAGCAACTGCTTCAGTTACAGCAGCAACTACCTCTTCCGAGACTGCTTCTTGAACTGCTTCAACTACTTCAGCAACACCTTCTGGTGCTTCTACTGTTACTTCTTCCATCGCAGTTTCTACTACAATCTCTTCTTCTTCAGCTTCAATCTCTTCTACTTCACTTTCGGTAATAGCTGTGATTCGTCCATCGGCAACCGAAATGGTTACTCCAGATTCTAATGCGTGGTCTCCATCAGGAGCCGCAACATTGCCATCAGCTGTTACAACGAAAACTTCAAGTCCTTCACCTAGCTCTTCACCATCATACGTGAGTGTGATTTCGCCATCTAAAGTTTTGATTTCGCCAAAGGATAGAGAAGTAGCTTCAACTAGATTGAAGTGCTTTTTTACTAGCTCTTTAATTGTACTCATACAATACCTTTTGTTTTAATTGTTAAACTTACTGAATTGGAACAAACCCACTCAACCTCTTCTATCCCACAGGAGTCAATCTTGGCATTTGGCATCTCGTTCACCATTCTTATTAATATAATTATGTCTTAACCTTCGGTTTCAGACTTATTCAGAAGTTCATCTATAAAGAATCCCTCTACTGAAAAGCCTTTCACTTCGCCAGTCTTAACATAATCTTCCCAAACGTTCTTGTTCTTGACTTTCATAAGTCCGTACCAAGTTCCTTTAGGGTACTCCTCTCCACCCGAATAGATGAGAGATTTGTCTCTTTTAGGGTCGGCTACTAACCAACTCTCAACAACGAAAACATCTTTAAGACCTAAGTCTTCATTATGTTCAATGTTAGCGTTATCTGTATATTTATTTTGCATATACTTGTATGCAATCTTTTGTATTGTTTCTTCTGAGAAGTACACATAGTACTCACCACGTTCATCCTTACGATAGATTAGCTTCGAAGGTATCATGAATGGGCCAGCAACTATTTGTTGTTCTGAAAAGTCTTGTTTAGATAAATTAGTTCCTATACCCAATGGTGTAATAACCAATTCACTTTGTGGTACTCTTGGTGCGATGATAGTTTGAAGGTCGGCAATTGTCCTTACTTCTTTATTTACATCATCAACCTCATTACCTTTTACTTTATAGATTACTTCTTCCCAAGTATGTTTACAATTGTTTCCACCTCTATATAAGAAGATGTTATATTCATTGATACCATTAGGACCTAATCCAGTATTAACACCTGCTAGAGACATATTGTTAATGTCTTCTTTTCTAAACACTTTACCTTTATTAGTAAAGTTAGTAACCAAGTATTTACAGAACTCACGAGAATTCGATTGTAAACCACCAACGTATCTATAACGTCTTTTTGTGGTGATACCAGTTAAATCAGAACGTGTGTCTAAAAAACTTGTACCCAAGTTCTTTGCCGTAGGAGCCTTTATACTTGACTTCTTTATTGTATTGAAATCTTCTTTAGGAGCGTCTAAGGCAACTGAATCTAAGTAATCCTTCATAGACTCCCATTCACTATCTGAGAGGTCTTCAAATGACTTCATACGTGATTGGTTCCAAGAATCGAATAGGTCTTTTAACAAAGAGTCCCATCCTTCTTCGTGTGACTCACATGGCATCCAAACTGTTAAGTCTCCAACTAAGTGTTCGTGAGCTCCACTACAACCAGCGATTACAGCTACTTCTTCTGCTTCTTCTTTGGTTGAATATATTGGTAACTCATCTACGTACCCTAAGAAATCAAATAACTCTTCTAAGTATTTCTCAGCGTGAGGTTCAAAATCTTCTGATAGGGTTACGTTAACTCTTTTAAGGAAATCATCTAAGTCGTATATGGTACCTTGTTCATCGAAATCTTTTATGGTGTCTATAACCAATTGTTTTCTGTTGTCAAGGTCTTCTACTTTAATTAGTAGTTCGACTATACCATCAACCATTTCCTTGTCTTCTGCCTCATCGTAGATATCTCTTACAACAAGGGAACCACTTGGTTCGTTTACGTAATCAGGTAAACCACTTACGTCTAAATCACCTTCAAATAAATCTAGCTCTTTTAATTTAGACTCAGCCCATCGTTTACCAGCAAGTCCACCCCATAAGAGGTAACTGATAGTTCCACAAGCTTTACTATCACCTTCATCGTAATTTACTTCTGCTCTTGATAGATAAGAATACATACGTTTGATAGTCTCTACTGAGATAGGTTCTCCTTTAGCTAATTGTTGGGCACGAACTTTACCTACTTGAGTAGCACATTTATTGTCTACCTTTTCGTTTAGTTCAATACCTCTTTTAGCATTATTCTTTACACCATCAGGATAGTCTGTGTATGAATCAAACAATTCTTTATTTACATCAGCACTAAACATAACCCAATTGGATTCGATGGCTGGAGATTCTACCAATGCGATACTATCTACACCCGAAAAGTCATCCTCTTCGTTGATATCTAGCTTCACTATTTTTATTGACTTCTTATCCATGTTAACCCTTATATACTATTATATGTTTCACTACTAAAAGTGTTACAAAGTTCTTCTTTGATTGATACGAGCGTCAGCCTCTTGTCCATTTGACACATCACCACTTAAAACATAAGTTTTGATAGCTGGTTGACTTTGATTAAATTGAGGAGTTCTAACAGAACCTTCTGCGAGTTGTCCAATTGGTGTAATAGACCCAATAGAAGTATTAGGAGTACCACCTCCACCACCTTGTCCACCACCACTTGGTACACTACCACCAGTAGCACTTGCACCTTCAAACTTTTGAGATTTGATATTCTTAATATTAGCAAGACCACCAGCAACTGCAGCAGCGGCTGCAATACCACCTAAAACGGGACCTACTATAGGTACACCAACGAGAGAGTTAAATGCGCCCGTAGCAGATGCGTAGGTATCGATAACTGTTTGAGCAATCTGTAATGATTGGTTTCTCTTGAATTGTTTCTTTTGTTGTTCTTCACTCTCACCAGCGAATAACTCATTAAGTGAACTAAGTGTAGATATTAAATCACTAGCAGCTCCAATCGCAAGTTGAGCGATTTGGTCTTGGTATGCTTTTTCTTTATCTGTGTCATTCTGTCTGAACTCATCTTTCTTTAAACCTATAGAAGCTGATTTAGCATCTTCAAGGTTCTCAGTATCGATACCATTTTTCTTAGCTTCTGCGATAAGAGTATCATAGTGTTCTGTTAACTTAGTTAACTCTAATGCTCTTTGTTGTTCTTGTGTAACTGCAACGTTATCTCTGATGTTTAATAATAAATCAGCATATGCCTTTTCTTCATCAATTCGTTTCTTGTTATCTTCATCACGTTTTGCAGCAGCTTCATCATCCTTCTTCTTTTGAGCGTCAGCTTCTATCTTAGCCAATTCATCTTGGTGAATCTTCTCTAAGTCTGTCGTATCCAAATTAAACTTCTTGAGTACTTTAAGTCTTTCTTCGTACTTACGATTCTCTAACTCAATAGCTTTCTCAGTCTCAGTTAGTCCAATCAACTCAGCATCAAGAGATATTTCTTCTAATGTCTTTCTTGCGTCATCTCTTTGTTTTCTCCACTCAGCTTGACGTTCTTTTCTTCGTGACTCAGCTTTATCTTTTTCTTCTGTAGCTCTCTGAGCATTTAAAGCAGTTAACTGAGTTTGTAAATCTTTATACTCTTTACTATCTGCCTTATATAGTTTCTTCTTTTCTCTAAGTATGTTTCGTTCTATCTCAATCGTATCCTTACCTCTAGCTTTAGCAATGGTAAGTTCTCTTTCTAAGTTCTCTACTCTTTGTTCAGATGCCTTCTTACTTTTCTCAGCAGCTAACTCTTCTTGAGAAGCCACCAACCCAATTGCTGAACCAAGGAATCTCAAGAACTTACCAGCAGCTTCCATAGCCGTGTTTAAGAATTCGAATTTAGATATCAGTTTCTTAATAGGTCCTATTAATAGAATAAACCCAGCTACAAGAGCAGCAACGGCTATAACGATAAGACCAATTGGATTAAGTGCTAGTACTGCGTTGTATGCAGCTTGTACACCAGTTGAAACTTTGGTAGCTACTTGAGATGCTTTCTCAGCTACAGTTCTACGAATTACAGCAGCGTACATTATACCTTCGGCAACTGACCTAGCACCAATAGCAATTGCGATTGCTCCTTGAACCTTCTCTTCGAGTTTACCAAGACGTTCTGATTCTACACCAAATACTGCCATAGTACCAGCCGTAACTGCTACAGCACCAGCGATACCTTCAAATCCCTTAGCGAACGCTTCAGTTCTCTGAGTAGCATCTAACCCTTCGAAGGACTTTTCGATGTCTTTGATTTCACCACTTGCTTTAGCAGCGGATGCCGCTAAGTCATTAAATGCCTTGGAACCAACCTCAACCTCTTCTAACTCGGCGTTGATGTCCTCTAACTCTTTCTTCATGGTGGCCAGAGTCTTGACCGAATTCCCACTATCTACTTCAACATCGAATGTTACTGTCTTAGCCATAATATTATTCCTTATCTAATTTCGTTATCTCAATGATAACCATCGTTTACTCATTTACTTTAAAAAGTTATCCACATACTGTATCAGTTTACCTCTCAGGTCATATATTAAGCATATAAGTCTTAAGGGAAATACAATGCGATTCAACTTAAGCTCTCTCTTGTATGATAATCCATTCTGTTCCTGTTGACAATATAGCTAATCCATTATAATCTTTAGCAATAGGATATTCAGGGTCTCCATCAATTGTTTGAGGTGATAGAGGTACAAGGTTAACAATCTTACTTGCATTATTAAAAGTACCATTAGTCATAAATCTTATAAACCTTCCTCTATTAGTAGTTGCTGAAGGTA
>TARA_R110001632_G_scaffold67710_5_pt1 | contig 10424 bp, 3 predicted proteins | sample TARA_R110001632 | Tara Oceans TARA_R110001632 (sample SAMEA4398266) | marine metagenome | biome: Polar Biome; feature: [SRF] surface water layer (ENVO:00010504); material: water (ENVO:00002006), including particulate matter (ENVO:01000060) such as... | depth 5 m
CAGGAGCGACAAGTATGTTCCTTGGTGTATCAGCTGGTGGCCAAAATGCAGCTACAGGTGGAGAATCAAATCTAGGAATTGGGTATCAGACAGCATTCGCGTTAACTACCGGAGATTTTAATACTCTTATTGGGTTTAATGCCGGTAAAGCTTTACAAAATGGAAGCGCCAATATATTTCTAGGTTCTTCAGCTGGATTAAAAACTATTGATGGTGAAGTTAATATTGCTATAGGATCAAATGCATTTTATAACTCGACTGGAACTGCAGATTACAATATAGCTGTTGGTTATAATGCAATAGGGCTTGGTGATGTATCTGGTGCTGAAAATATTGGTATGGGGAGACAAGTTCTATATGATCTGACTTCAGGAGCAGCAAATATAGCTATTGGATCTTTTGCTGCAGAAAATTTAACTGCTGCTTCAAATACAATTGCAATTGGGAATAGTGCTTTAGGAGCTGGAATACTTACTGGTGCCAACAATATAGGTATAGGTTTCAGAGCTGGAGGAGCTTTAATTGATGGATTAGAAAATGTCCTTATAGGTTCAAATGTAGGACTTGAAATGACTGACAATCAGTATAATGTTGCTATCGGTTATCATACGCTAATGGCATCAGCAGCCAATGCTCATAGGAATGTTGCTATTGGTTACGAGGTAATGTCCGTTAATGATGCATCAGGTGATGCTAATGTTGTTATAGGTGACAATGCAGGTAAAAACATGACATCAGGAGGAGCTAATGTCCTTCTAGGGAGACTAGCTGGTGGTGGAGGCAATCTAACTGGTGGTTACAATGTTGCAATTGGTAATCAAGCAGCACAAAATATAACAAGCATGGGGTCGAGTGTATTTCTAGGCCTATATGCAGGACACAACTTAACTGTTGGAAATCGTAATATTGCTATCGGGCCATACTCATTATTTACGTCTACAGCAAACAGTATAGAAAACAATATTGCTATAGGTAATTCTGCATTGAGAGCTGGTAATGTTTCCGGTGACAGAAACATTGGACTAGGTACCTCTACTTTATACGATCTAACATCAGGAACAGATAACATTGCAGTAGGAGTTACAGCAGCATACAATTTAACTACAGGTGTAGGTAATATTGCAATAGGTTCTGGATCAATGGCACTAGCAGCAGTAACTGCACACGACAACATCGCAATAGGTAATAGAGCAATGGAAGATGTTACTAGTGGTGGAGGAAATATAGCAATCGGTTCAGGTTCAGCTGCAAACATAACAACAAATATAAAAAATATCGCAATAGGTGAAAGTGCATTTGCAGGATCTATTAACGATGGTGATACAAATATAGCTATCGGTTATCAGGCAATAAAAACTGGAGACGTTTCTGGTGATAATAATACTGGGGTAGGATCTCAAACATTAAAAAATCTTACATCTGGTCAATCAAATTTAGCCATCGGTTCAGGTTCAATGGGACTAGGAACTGTAACAGGTAACGACAATGTAGCAGTAGGTAATTTTGCACTTGAGGATATAACTTCCGGAGGTAATAATATAGCTTTAGGTTCTGGTTCACTAGCAAGCGCTACTGATAATATAGGAAACGTAGCTATTGGTTTTGAAGCATTAAAAACTTCAGCTAACGATGGTGATAGAAATATAGCAATTGGTTACCAAACAATAAAGACTGGTGATGTATCAGGTGTTGATAACGTTGCTATTGGTACTAATGCACTCGATGATCTTACTACAGGTGCAGATAACGTTGCTATTGGTGCAGGTACAGGATTAAATCTAACTACTGCAGCAAATACAATAGCAATTGGTCACGATGCAATAGGTTTAGGAATAACTACAGGTACTAATAATACAGCAATAGGACAAGACTCTGGAAAAGCTCTAACAGCGGGCCTTGAAAACATATTTATAGGTTCAATGGCAGGGACTGCAGCAACTGATAATGAAAATAATATAGCAATTGGACACGATGCATTTGCAGCTTCAGCTAATGATGGTGATAATAATATTGCTATTGGATTAAGTGCAATGAAGACTGGTGATGTTTCAGGTCTTGACAATATTGCAATCGGGCAATTAGCTTTAGAAGATTTATCATCAGGTAATCTTAATATTGCGATAGGTAAACAAGCAATGCTACAAGCTACAGATAATCTATATAATGTTGCTATCGGTTACAGAGCAATGAGGGATTCAGATGGTGCTGGTGATAAAAACGTAATTATAGGATTTCAAGCTGCATATCAAGGTGACATATCTGGTAATGATAATGTAGCAATTGGTTCACAAGCTTTACAACAGCTATCAACCGGAGCTTCTAACGTAGCAATTGGTAACTCAGCAGCATTAAATCTTACATCCGCAACAAATACAGTTGCAATTGGGTATGAATCAGGATACAATATAACTACTGGTATAAATAATGTATTCATAGGTAAAAAATCTGGTACTGGAGGTATAGTAACAGGTCATAATAATATTGGCCTAGGGGTTTCATCTTCTGCTAACTTAACATCCGGTTATGATAATATTATGATTGGTGTATCAGCAGGAGCTGCAGCAACTACTAACGCAAATAACATATTAATTGGTTCAGGTTCTGATGCACCAGCTGGTGTTAATAATGCATATGCATTAGGAACCTTAACTGAAGTAACTCAAAACGATTCTCTTGTACTTGGTGGCCAAACAGGAGCTAGATTCCGAGTTGGTATTGGTGGCATGACTGCACCAAATTCGACTCTAGAAGTATCAGGTACTCTAAGCGTAACAGGTTCAGCTTTATTCTCTGGTTCATCAGCGGTAGGTGCTCAATCGGGACACAATGAAGGATGGACATTAAAAACTGTTGGTACAACAATTATGTCAGGTACAAGATCTCCTGACGGTAGGTATCCAAGCATGAGAGCTCTAGAGGTATCAGGTACTGCTAACTTCCATGGTAATACATACATAACTGGTAACCTATTTGTATCAGATATTATAGTTGCACAAGAATTTCATACAGAATTCGTTTCTGCATCTATAGTATTTACATCTGGTTCATCTAAACAAGGTGATAGTAGTGACGATATACAACAAATGTCAGGTTCATTTAGAATATCAGGTTCAGGACCTCACTACTTCATGGGTAGACAGCGAGCAGGTATTGTTATGCCTGGACCAAATGGTGATGAACAAGCTATAGTTGGTATAAATACTATGCTTCCTACATATGAATTAGATGTAGTTGGTAATATAGGTATTGGTAGTGGTTCTGCTCAAAATGATTCAAACGCACGTGCAGCATTTTCACATATCTATCATAATGATGATGAAGATACTTACTTACGTTTAAGTACAAATAGATTAGAATTATCAGCGGGTGGTTATACAGTCGCAATTACAGGTTCCGAAGGAGCTAATGACCCTAACACATTTGTTGTAAATGAAGGTGGTAAAAATTTAGATTTCCGAGTAGAAGGTATAAACCATACTCATTTATTATTTGTATCAGGTGGATCTCACCACTCTAGCGGATATGGAGGAGAAGGAAAAGGTGCAGTTGGTATTAAAACATCTAATCCAACCAAAGCTCTTACTGTATCAGGATCAATAAGTGCAAGTAAAGATTTATTTATACAAGGTAATGCAACCTTTGGTACTGCTACTGTTATAATATCAGGATCAGGAAGAATCACAGCTTCAAATAATATTTGGATAGATAATGCTGCTGGTTATGTAAGTGCAAGTGGGATAAGTGCATCTTCAGGTATAACAACTGGTGGTGATATATTACCATATAATAATGACGGTGGAACTCTTGGTTCTACAGTCAAACAATGGTCAGATTTATTCCTTGCACAAGATGCAGTTATCAACTTTGATAATGGTGACGCAACTATTTCTCACACAGCTCCAGATTTAATAAACATAGAAGGAGCTAATACTCGAGTAGAGAGATTAGAGATACAGAATAGCTCTGGTTACATAACTGCAACTGCACAAGATATGATTATTGTTTCACAAGCTGATGTCTTTATAAATCCAACTGGAGGTGATGTTACAATTGATGGTAATCTTAAAACCCATGCAGATTCAACTGATAGTATAGGTGCAACCGGTGTAGCTTGGGCAAAATTATTTGTAGATGATATTGACTTAGATGGTCAAGGTAGAATAGATCTAGATGCTGATGCAGATACATCGATACGAGCATCTGCTGATGATATTATATCTTTTGAAGCAGCAGGAGCAGATCAATTGCATATCAGCGATGAAGCTCTCTATCCTGAGACAACTAATGAATTCAATCTTGGTGATGGTACATTAGGTGGACCTAAATTTTTTAAAAATGCATATATAAATAATATAACAGGTAGCTCAATAAGTGCATCTAAAATGATATTCACACAAGGAACAGTTTCTGCAAGTATAGTAAGTGCATCAACTGGTCACTTTAGTAACCTTACAGTAACAGGTTCAGCTACATCAACCTCTCCACAAGGAACTGGTTCATTTGGATATATTCAAGCAGATACAGTTGTAATTCATCAACACGAAGTAGTTGGTGGGCAAGGGCTATCCGTTTCAGGAAGTATAACTAATTTAGGTACACCAGGATTTAACAATCAACCAGTTGTAATAACAGGTAATGTTACTGCATCTAATCTTTGGGTTAGTGGTTCTACTTTTGCAGCTGGAGGAGGAGGACATATTTCTGCTTCAAGTTTAACTTTAACAAGTACATTTACTACTTTAGGAAATATATCTGGTAGCTGGATTAGCGCTAGTAAAGGTCTTTGGACTGGAGCAAAAGTAATAGCTGCTGAAGCTGTAATTTCAGGACCAATATCTGGTCAACATATAACAGCATCTGGTAATATAAAAGCAGCAGGGGATATAAGTGCAAGTGGTACTCTATTTGGAAACGCGATATCAATCGTAAATATATCAGGTAGTAGGATTAGCGCTAGTAGAGGTATATTTACAAATAACTCAATAACAGCATCAAGAGATATACAAGCAGGAGGACAAATTAGTGCAAGTGGAGCTATATATGCTCTATCAGCTACTGTAGCAGGTCCAATATCTGGTAGCTATATCAGTGCAAGTCTCGGTTTATTTACAAATAATTCTATATCTGCATCAAGAGATATACAAGCAGGTGGTCAAATTAGTGCTAGTGGTATATTGTACGGCGCTCAAGCAATAATAGCAGGCCCAATAACAGGTAGTTATATCAGTGCAAGCAAAAGCATATTTACAAATAATTCTATATCTGCATCAAGAGATATACAAGCTGGTGGTAATATAAGTGCAAGTGGGAATTTAACTGCAGCTAGTATAACATCATCAGGTACTATATCTGGTAGTTCGCTTATATCATCCGGTAATATTATATCTAGTGGTTCAATTATTGGAACTAATTATAGATCATTCTATGTAGCAGCAGCAGGGATGACACCATCAGTAACTTACGGTCCATCAGCAGCTACTATCGAAAGACCAGGGGTAGCTACAGGTGGTGAAACATACCATACAATTGATTATCTTGCTTTCGATGCATCAACACCGGAATATGCAAACTTCCAAATAAAAATGCCAAATGAATGGGATCGTGGAGTACTAAAAGCTAAATTCTACTGGCATTCAGCTGATGATGGAACTGCAAACGAAACAGTGTCATGGGGAGCTAACGCAGGTGTATTAAATGATGGTGATTCTCTATCAACTGCTCAAGGTTCATATAATTCAGTTATAGATGTAGTTCCACAAGATGATGCTATATTAAATATTTCACCAGCTACCAATGAAATAACAGTAACAGATGCAGCCACCTCATCTGAAAATGGATTAGTATTATTCCGAGTAGGCCGTATGGCTACTGGTGATACGTACGATAATGATGCACACCTTCTCGGTGTAGCATTCCAATATAAAGAACGAGCACATGCAGAAGTAGTCTGGTAGAGGAATTATGAGAGCATCAGGTAGAAGTATACGTATTAGAAAATCACCTGCTTTCAGTGGTAGATCAATTTACCTTGACGGTGTCAGTGATTTTATTGATTTTCAATCAGTAGGAGATCTGGATATCACGGGTAATGATAATAACACTAGTTATTATGTAGGCAGAAGAAATGCCGCAATGTCATATCCGGTTAGTATATACAACGGTAGTGGTCATTGGGGCCGCTATAGGACTGAAAGAAATAACCCTCTCAACTATGTAACTGGACTTAACAGAGAGAACATCACTTTTAGACCTGCTTCCTGGCAATTTTGGGTAAAATTCCCACAAAGTGAAATTGACGATGTTAAAACCCGTTACGCTAATGGTGGAGATTTAACAAAAGTTATATTACATGAATGCAACGGCGCAGCATTTAATCAGCAAGGAACCAATCCCAACATTGGGCACAAAATTGGACTACAAAGCAATACATCAGGTAGTGTTGGATTAACCATGGGATTTGGGCGTGCCGGTGTTGCTATATCAAAACGAGTATTTAGACAAGGACATTCAATGCTTGCTCCTAATGAATGGTATCATGTAGTATGTGTTTATGATGGTTGGAAAGAAGTAGGTGATCCAGGTTTTAGTATGTGGGTCAATGGAAAAACACGAGCTAATGTAACATTAAAATTGAAAGATCACTCGAGCTCTAATAAAGCTTCTATAGTACGTATTGAAGATGCAGAAGGTGTAGTTAAGTATTATTGGTTAAATGCAAGATCAAATCTAACCTATGCTACTGGATATGGAGTAAATATTCAACAATATGCTGATGGTATTCCAAATGGTAGTAATACATTTTTAGCAACTCAAACAGTGAATATGGAAGGACTGTCAGCAGCTGAATCAGCAGCACAATTAAAGATAGCTATCGAGGGTAGTGGTGGTCATAATGGTTCTATTATATGCAATACAGATGGCACAGGGTACATAACTTTACAGCAAAAAACGCCTGGTACTTCTGGAAATATCGATATTAAACTTACACGTGATGATGGTGGTGATAATCTAGGTGAACTAGATAATATATTTGAATTAAACGGTCAGATCTTACAAGTAGCTGGTCACGGTAATAAATATTATTCAGCTAGTTTTTCAAACGGAACAGATAAACAGGTAACTCAACAGATAGCAACTCCAAGCTATCCAAATGGTCAAACATCAGGTGAATTGCCATACGCTGTACCAGCTGGTAACCACTTAATAAAAAAATATCTACGGACTGGAATGACTACTTTTATTGGTAAAGATAACACTCCTCAACCTTCTACAATACATACAGCTATGCATATTTCTGAATGTGCTTTCTGGGAAAATACAGCTTTAGATAACGATGATGTAACTGGTCTATATAACAACGGCTCTATACTATCTGATTTAACTACAGATTCTTCTGGATACACTAAATCACAGCCGAAAACTGCTTCTTTAGTAATACCAATGCACAATATTCAAGATAGTGATTGTTTTAGATTAGAAAATACTGTTGGTAAGTATAGATGGTTTGTATTTAAGAATGTTGAAGCAGCCACTGACGGTATTTCAAACATTGCTAAACGTGGAAAAACAACAATAGAAGATAGAAGTACAGGTTGGGATTCTGAATTCAATAAAATAAAAGCTGAATATAGAATAGTATTTGGACAAGGAGCTAGATATGGTGGTGTTACACTATCAATAACTACTACAGATGGTACTCAAAAAATATATACAGGAGCTAATACTGGAACTATTAATGGGTCAGTAACAGAACTTAATGCTCCTCGTTTTGTTAGTAATGTTATACTTCCATCAACTAAAGCTCATAATTTAGCTGCAGCAATCAGTAGTTCAGAAGGCCACGGTACAGGGAGAATATCAAGCTCAATTGGTACTACAGTACTAGACAGTGACACTTTAATATTACGGACTACAGATGGTATAACAATAGGAGATTTCGATTCAGGAGACTATCCAGTAGTATTCTCAGCTGGAGCTGGAGGATTTGCATACCTAACTCAAAGTCTTCACGCTCTATCCTCTTCATTTGTTAATGGTGGTAGTGATCATAGACTTATAATTCCAACAGAAGAGAGTTCTAATCCAGCTGAATTAGCGTTTAGTCATTACACGAGACCTGAATCTACTTTGCTAAAGATAGCACGGTTTGTAACTGCATCAATAACTCATAGAGATGCTTTTGGAGCATCCATGTCTTGTAGTATAGTTTATGCAAACGCAAGTAACCATGTTGTAGCATCCGGTTCTGATACAAGACCAGCTGTACGAATTCATCAAACAGTTGCTGGTGGTATTGGTAACACACCCGTGGTGTACGGAGGATCTAAAGTTCTCGAGTTTAATCACAATTGGGGTACCAGGTATTACGGTACTGTACCTGTAGCTGGTTTGAGTCCATACCAGCACAAAGATATACACGGTAATGGATATACTGGTTCATTTACTAGTCGATATTTACATAAAAATAATGACGAAAGTAGAGGATTAAATTATGAATGGAGTCACCTAGGAGCTCGATCAGAATCTTTTAGTGGAGGTGGGTTACAATTACTAGGATGGTGGAAAATGTCAGGCCCAGCAGCTGCTCCTACTGAACCTAGAATTAATGTACTCCTCAATTCAATACAATCTAGTTCTATGATGGAGTATCCAGAACACCTGCATTATCATACTCACCTTGGGAAAAAGAACAACACCTATCGGACTAGGGATAGACATCATATGAGAACTAATAATGCATTAAACATGGGTGGTACATGGTCAGGGGAAAGTCCGAGTTAATATTATGGAAGAACAATTTGAATATATCGTAATAACTATAAGCAGTCATACAACTGATCAATTAAATGAATTTGATACACAAGCTATCAATTTTAAACAATTCTCTAGATGGAATAGAGAATTAACTAAATATATTTTAAAATGCCCAACTAAAACACCACTTTGCTTTAAAAATCACACTCGTTACACCAAGAGTGAATTACAAGAAGATATATTAACTCTAGATGAGTGGAATGGGTACGCAACCTACAATACAGGTAGCTCACTATAGAAAGAAGCATGAACTCTCCAGATAAACTACTATATCAGTTAGAGTGTTTGAGCAGTGTTTTGTATATTTATTACCGACTATACCGCAGGGTGTAGCATGTTCAATTTAATAAAAAAAATATAAGGAGTTAAGTTATGGCAGATCAAATTAAGTTTACAGAAGGTGAAATGAGCAAAATTAAAGAGGTACAGCAAGAATACCAACAAAAAACAGCAGTGTTTGGGCAGTTAAGTTTCCAAAAGTTTCAATTAGAAAGACAGCTTGATACAGCAACAAGCGCTGAGGTGTCGTTAAAAAAAGAAATTATTGATTTAGAACAACAAGAACGAACACTAGTAAAAGAATTAAATGAAAAATATGGTGCAGGTACATTAGATCCGCAAACCGGTGAATTTAAGCCAGCCCAATCATAAACTAAAAGTAGGAGTCGCTAATTATGGCAGAAAAAATCGTCAGTCCAGGTGTATTTACAAGAGAAAGAGACTTATCTTTCCTACCCGCAGCTATTGGGGAAATCGGAGCAGCAGTAATAGGACCAACAGTAAAAGGTCCAGCATTCGAACCAACAATTATAGAATCTTTTAAGGAATTTGAACAAGTCTTTGGTCCAAAAACTAAAGAATCATATGTTCCTTATACTGTAGAACAGTATTTAAAGAGTGCAGGTAGAGTAACTATAGTAAGAGTACTAGGGTTATCAGGATATACAGCTCAAGTAGTAAGACTAGAAACTAAAACAGGTGCTACCGCTACACAACTAACAAGAACTGTAGCAGCTTTTCATCCAACTCAAGTTGATGATGATGCAATATTTGTTGCAACCTCTAGTAGACAGGTTGGTACAGGATCAGCATTCTTACTATTTGTAAGTGCTTCTGCAGCAAACTATAACGCAGCTACAAATAATGCAGTTGGTATTACAGGTCACACAGTACGTACATCATTAGTTGCAGGAGATCCAGAACATGGTGGAGCTAGAGTAGGTGATACAGCTTATTCAATGTCATTAGATCCTACAAGTGCTAATTTTGTAACTAAAGTGTTTGGTAAAACACCAAAAGACAGAAAGAAGCCACTATTTGCTTGGGTATTTTTCGGAACACACGCTTCAAGGTCTAATGCTGCATCTGCTACTGATGCAGTAACTGCAGTAACTATGGCAGGAGGTAAAGAAATTGATTATTCGATTGCATATACAAATAATAAAAATGAATTAGAAGCAAGAACGCCATTTATACAATCACAAAAAATTGGTGGTAAGACTACTGATCTATTTAAGATTCATAGACGTTCACATGGTTTAGCAACTAACTGGGAGTTTAAAATTGCAGTCGATAATATTAGAGGAGCAGGATCTGTAGCAGGAAGTGAT
>TARA_R110001632_G_scaffold6163_2_pt1 | contig 10419 bp, 10 predicted proteins | sample TARA_R110001632 | Tara Oceans TARA_R110001632 (sample SAMEA4398266) | marine metagenome | biome: Polar Biome; feature: [SRF] surface water layer (ENVO:00010504); material: water (ENVO:00002006), including particulate matter (ENVO:01000060) such as... | depth 5 m
CGCGCTTTAAACCTATCGGATCCACGCTAGGCGTGTTTTGCGATAGATAGCTGGCATCATCAGGATGCAGGCACTACCCCGCACCGATCCCCTGAGGGGATTTCGCCTTAGTTTCGATTCAGTCGGACGTGTCGCCGCTTGCTCAGAGCGTACTGTGCCGCGCGTTTCGCGAGGGTTCCGCCCTGTGGTTTCGCTCTCATTTGGGATCGAGGGATCCCCTGCGCCCTTCCCGGAGGGCATATCTGCACATCTACGGTTCCCGCGTCGATCATCTCTTGGACTGTCATGTGTTCCCCTTTGCTGCGTTGACCCTAGTCTAGCACAACGTTGACCCCTTGTCAACCCCTACTTGATGAGCGTGGCTTCCTGCCCACAGTCTCGGCACTTCAAGATTTCAGGATTCATCCGACCAATACCACCGCTCAGGTGGAGCATCGCGTTGTAATGCCCACACTTAGGGCAGCTCGGCTCGTCATTATGATCTGGTCTCTTCACTGTCATGCGATCCATTTGTGATCCCCTTGTCTGTCGTTTTCGATGGGGGCATTCTAGCCTATCTATGCCCCCTTGTCAACCCCTTGCGTTGCTCGCCCTGCGTTGCCTCCCGAAACCCCTTCACGTCATGCGTGGTACGTTTTGTTCGACAGGGGCATTATGGCACATCGTTGCCCCCTTGTCAAGGGGCACGCTTGCCCTAGTCTTATTCCATTATACGCATTTGAGAAAACACGAAAGGAACACGCAACTATGCCTCGTAACCCTACGGATAAGCAGAGGAAATTCGCTCAAGCGGTATCGGATGGCGCTAACTATTCGGAGGCTTACCGTCAATCGTATGATGCCGGGGGGTCTTCGCCCGAAACGGTACGTGTAAACGCCCACAGGGTCGCTCATAACGCTAACGTATCACCTATGATAGATGACCTAAAGGCCCGGAATGACAGGGGAATACAGCGCAACTTGGGGAGTCGAAGGCGGTGGATTCTCGACAAGCTGCTAGAAGAGGCCGAGAGCCTAGAATCTACTCCAGCTTCTCGCGTTAAGTCCTTGGAATTGCTAGCGAAATTGGCTGGTATGTTCGATTCAGAGAAGGAGCGTAGCGAAAAGAGAGAACACGCGACCGAGTCGGAGCTAATTGCTGAATTAAATCAACGACTTAGCTCGATAATCGAGAAACCACTTGAGGTTTGTGCTGTGGTCGATCCGTCTGACGATCCGTCAGATGAGGAAATCGAAGGGGGCACCCCCCTGTGAGCGAAGGCGCGGGCGCGCATCCGATATAAACTGTGTTCTGCTCATTATACAACCAACCCCTAGTTTTTCCGTAACAATTTGCAGAATATCACTATCCTATTTTTTTTAAAAAAATGATTTGTAAAATTCTCTAAAAAATTTTTACAAAAAATTTACACTTGACCAGTATATAAGCTATTGACAGATAAAATCTTACCCTATAGGATTCTATAAGCGATATGATCCTATCTCTACGGGATCTGTTAGAGTTTAGATCCCACTAGATGTGGGATCTTTAGCTAATAAGCTACTACAGCTATAGAATCCTATAGGGGTTAAGTGTCTCTGGCCGTACTAGACTAGGTATCCAGCTTATTAGTATCCGCCGCCCCACTTGATACCAGCCAGCCATATAAGAATTATGGCGCACAGAGCCAATCCTACAGTAAAGTCTGGCTCTGGAAGGGCTGAGAGGCTCTCTGACCACCCGCTGTGTCCGCCAGGGGTGACTGCTCTAGATCTTACGAGGATCGCCGTCTCGGGGAGTCTCAGGACTGCCTGGAAGCAGTCCTGACAGCCATCGACAGGCTCCACTTGTTGTACCCACTCCCAGTTACCGCCCACTTTCTGGAACTGAAACTCCCAATGACTGACCAGGGGTGCGTCCTTTTGGTACCAGTGGGCAGTGAAGTCAGGCAATTAGATTCGCCGTCACGGGTTTTCTGCATCGGTATAAGACTTTGTCGAATCCGTTATCGAGTCCATGCTGGTAGACTTCTTGGCTTCCAGTAGAGAATTCGATTGCGCTACATCCAGAGTTACTTGCGATATCAGAGATAACCTCGTTTAACCGGCCAGCGGTTTCTGGTGCTTCGGAGTGGGCGATCCACAGGAAAAAGATCTTTTCTCCGAAAACCTCTTGCAACCTAGCAATGAAGAAACTTTCCCCGGAGGGAAAGTCGGTATCTATAAAAATCGCTGCGTCCCCTGCGGCGCAGGATGCGTATATGTCTTCCTTCCTGTACTCGTTCCAGGGTAAATCTTGCATGATCAAATCAATTTTGGGCGAGATTTCATCCCACACGGTTTGGACACTAACGGACTGAATTGGCATTTTTTCCCTTTTATCCAATTTAGGTATTGACATTTTGTCAACTACCCTTTACTTTATAATTGATACAGATGTATGGGTAGCATTTGCTACTTACTAGATCAAGTGGACGTTGTTCAAAACTAATGCGCTGCTTTCGGCCCCCACCGGAGGAAGCGCATTTTTTGGAACACAAGCCTGGTAAGGGGGGGGTGTGTTGGGCACAGTAGAAGGCTTAGACCCAGACGCTGTTTCCGCCCTTCCCAATCTTCAGGGTCTTAGTGATGAAGATAAGAGGGAAACACTAGACATCCTTGACAGGTTGTTGGAACTCCAATCGTATAAGAAAGCAAGATTGAGTTTCATGGACTTTGTTCATATGGTGTGGCCTTCTTTTATTGAGGGCTCCCATCATAAGTTAATGGGTAGCGCCTTTGAAAAAGTTGTTCTGGGGGACGATAAACGCCTTATTATCAATATGGCCCCCCGTCACACGAAGTCAGAGTTTGCTTCGTTTCTTTTGCCAGCTTGGTTCCTGGGTAACTTCCCAGACAAGAAGGTTATCCAAACTGCACATACGGCTGAGTTAGCCGTTGGATTCGGAAGAAAAGTTCGGAACCTTTTCGATACTGATGAATTCAAAAAAATTTTCCCAGGAGTAGCTCTTCGTTCGGATTCAAAGGCAGCAGGTCGTTGGGCAACAAATCAGGGTGGGGAATACTTTGCAATTGGAGTAGGCGGGGCAGTAACGGGTAAGGGTGCGGACCTTCTCATTATCGATGATCCTCACTCGGAGCAGGATGCTCAACTCGGCGATGCCTCAGTCTTTGATAAGGTTTACGAGTGGTACACGTCGGGTCCAAGGCAACGCCTTCAGCCCGGAGGAAGAATTATACAGGTTGCAACTCGTTGGTCCTTGAGAGATCTAACGGGTAGTCTACTTAAGAATTCAGCAGAAAGAGACGGAACTGATTCTTGGAAGGTTATTGAGTTCCCGGCAATCCTTCCATCGGGCAATCCGCTCTGGCCTGAGTTCTGGTCAATTGATGAGTTGATGAAGGTAAGGTCTGAGCTTCCGGCTTCTAAGTGGTCGGCTCAGTATCAGCAGGATCCTACGGCAGACGAAGCCGCCATCATAAAAAGAGAATGGTGGAGACCTTGGAATAACGAAGAACCGCCATCGTGCGAGTTTATTATCCAGTCTTGGGATACTGCTTTCTTAAAAACTGAAAGAGCAGACTACTCAGCCTGCACGACCTGGGGTGTTTTTTACAACGAAGACAATGAAGAAGGTAGGCTTAAGCCTAGTATAATTCTTTTAAACGCCTTGCAAGAAAGAATGGAATTCCCGGAGCTTAAGAAAAGAGCCTTTGACCAATACCAGATGTGGAAACCAGATGCCTGCATCGTTGAGGCAAAGGCTGCTGGATCTCCTTTGATTTTTGAACTGAGACAGATGGGAGTCCCTGTGAGTGAGTACACTCCATCCAGGGGCAGAGATAAGATTGCTCGGGTTAATGCAGTGGCGGATTTATTTGCTTCGGGAACTGTTTGGGCTCCGAATAAAAGATTTGCAGAAGAAGTTGTAGAACAGTTCGCCGGTTTCCCAGGTGGTTCAGCACACGATGACTTGGTTGACTCTTCTACTCAGGCATTACTAAGATTTAGGCAGGGTGGATTTGTTCCCATCGATAGCGATGAAGAATTTATCCATGAGCCGAAACAGGCGTACGCGCCTTACTAGGTAGGTAAATGGCAATAGAGTCTGCCTTCAACTCCAATAGCTTTCCCCTTTCCTCTCTTGGGGAGGTAGGGGAAGATCTACCTATCGAGATTGTAGATTCCGAATCCCTCATTCTGGAGACAGATGACGGTGGGATGATGATTGAGTTCGATCCAGATCCAGAGGGTATGGCTGAGGTTGAATTCGATAGTAATCTTGCGGAATACGTTGACGATAAAGAGTTACGAAAGCTTGCTTCAGAGATAATCCACTTGTCTAAGTCCGATAAGGAGTCTCGGAAAGATTGGGAAGAGACTTACATAAAGGGTCTAGAACAACTGGGAATGAAGATTCAAGATCGGTCAACGCCTTGGCCCGGAGCCTGTGGTGTACAGCATCCAGTCCTCGCCGAAGCGGTTGTTAGATTCCAAGCTCAAACCATTACAGAGATTTTCCCTAATGACGGTCCTGTAAAGGTTAAGATGTTCGGGAAAATGACTGAGGAAAAAGAAAAGCAATCTCTTCGGGTTAAAGAGTACATGAACTACCTGATTACTGAAGAGATGCCGGAGTATCGATCCGAGACAGAAAAAATGCTTTTCAATCTAGCACTTGCTGGCAGTGCATTCCGAAAAGTGTATTGGGATTCATCGATGGGTAGACCCTGTTCGATGTTTGTCCCGGCAGAAGACCTACTCGTTTCCTACGGCTCGCCATCCCTGGAGATGGCTGAACGTGTCACGCATGTAATGAAGAAAACTTCGAATGAGATTCGAAAGCTTCAAGTATCTGGTTTCTACAGAGATGTCGAAATCGGATCTACTCATTATCAGAATAGTGATATCGAAGAAAAGTATGATGACCTGACGGGGGATTCTCCTTCAGGCTCATCTGATGATCGTCATCTTCTCTACGAGGTTAATCTCGACTGGGATTTGGATGGCTTTGAAGATATGAAAGACGGGAATCCTACCGGAATTGCAGTTCCTTATGTCGTAACTGTTGATGTTGGTAACTCTGAGATTCTTTCTATCCGAAGAAATTGGTTGGAAGACGATCCTAATAAGATTAGACGGAATCACTTTGTTCATTACGAGTACCTTCCCGGTATGGGATTTTATGGGTTTGGTCTTATCCATCTTATTGGTGGCATAGCAAAGTCTGCAACATCCCTCCTTAGACAGCTTGTTGATGCTGGTACTCTATCTAACTTGCCGGGAGGTCTTAAGGCTAGAGGGCTTCGTATAAAAGGAGACGATTCTCCGATCATGCCGGGTGAGTTTAGAGATGTAGATGTCCCAGGCGGAGCGATCAGGGACAATATTACATTTCTTCCGTACAAAGATCCTTCCAATGTTCTTCATTCTCTTTTGCAGAATATTGTTGAAGAGGGAAGGCGGTTTGCTTCTATTACGGATATGAAGATTTCCGATATGAATCAGCAGGCTCCGGTTGGAACTACGCTGGCAATTATCGAAAGATCTATGAAGGTAATGAATGCGATTCAAGCTCGTGTCCATTACGCAATGAAAAGAGAGTTCAAGATCCTTTCTGGCATTGTGAAGGACTATATGCCTGAGGATTACGAATGGGAAGTTGATGATGGGGAAGTAATGAAGGCGAAAGACTTTGACGGTCGCCTTGATGTAATTCCTGTTAGTGACCCGAATTCGTCTACGATGGCTCAACGCATCATGCAGTATCAGGCTGCTCTACAGCTAGCTTCAACTGCTCCTCAGCTATACAATCTTTCAGAGCTTCACCGTCAGATGCTCGACGTTCTTGGTATTCAAGATGCTGATGTGATTGTTCCTACTGAAGATGATATCAAGCCAATAGATCCTGTTTCTGAAAATATGAATATCCTTAAGACGGACCCAGTAAGGGCTCATATGTGGCAGGATCATGAAGCCCATATCCAAGTTCATCTAGACGCAGCAAAAGATCCGAAGATGCTTGAGATCGTTCAAAGCTCTCCTAAGTCTAAGGAGATAGAAGCTTCTCTGTCTGCTCACGTTCTTGAACATCTTGGCTTTAAATACAGAAGAGAAATAGAGAAAGAACTCGGTGTTGAATTGCCGCCCCCCGAATCTCCTTTGCCGAAAGATATTGAAGTTCGAATTTCTGCGCTCGTTGCTGAAGCTGGCAGTCGTTTGCTTGGTCGTGATGTGGCAGAAATGCAGTTGAAAGAGCAGATGGCAAACATGGAAGACCCCGTCGTGAAACAACAGAATCGACAACTCGACATTGATGAATCGAAGGTAGAGTCGAGAATGCAGACGGATGCAGCTCGAATTGCAGCGGACCTAAAGAAGGCTGCTCTCCGCGCAGATATTGACAGAGAAAAGATAAGTTCAGCAGAGTTTATAAAAGGCCTTGAGGTTGGTGCTGATGCTTCGATGGATATGAAAAAAATGGAAATAGATAAAAAGAAAAATGAAGCAAGAGAACTTCTAGATGGCGTTCGCCTCGGGTACGAAATGACCAAGGGCAAAGAGGAGAAATAAATGGCGGTGTCTTTGAGTGAGGTATTCCTCATCAAGATGCGTGAGTACATCGACAATAAATCAGAAGATCTATCGACGGGTTGCGCTAGTGACTTTTCTGATTACAGATACCGTGTTGGATTTATTGAAGGGATTGCGACAGCAGAATCCGAATTCCTTGATATAGTCAAACGTGCTTCACTAGAAGAAGACAAATAGTAACGCCCAATCGGGTGCAAGGGTTTCTTCCTCCCCCTTAAGCGAGGTTGCAATCAGCGAGAGCTGCAAGGAAAACAATGTCCAAAACGGATAAAAAAGAAAAGGATTTAGAGGATTATCACGAGATTTTAGACAAAGCAGGCGATCAACTTCCAGAGCCAAAAGGCTGGAAGATTTTAGTTGCCGTGCCGAAAGTAGATCAAGTGACCAAGGGTGGTATCTACAAGCCCGACGAGGCAATGTACGTCGAAGAGGTAGGCACAATCATTGGGTTGGTTCTTCGTGTGGGAGATCTTGCTTACAAAGATACCAAGAAGTTCCCAACAGGAAACTGGTGTCATCGTGGTGACTACATCATGATGCGTTCTTACTCAGGCACTAGGTTCAAGGTTGGAGGACAGGAGTTCCGATTAATAAACGACGACACGGTAGAAGCTGTTGTTAACGATCCCAGAGGGGTTGCGAAAGTAATATGAGTACAGAACAAATTACCTCTTCGCCTATGAGCGAAGCCACTGAAGATGAAAATTTTCAAGACGAACCCACTCTGGAAATCAATGTTGTCGATGATGTGCCAGAAGAAGATAGAGGCAGGGTTGCTCCAGGGGTTAGGTCTGTTGAAGATCATGAAGAAGAACTGGGTAGTGTAAGCAACAATGTTCAAAAAAGAATAAAGAAACTTAAGTACGATTTTCATGAAGAACGAAGAGCTAAGGAAACTTCTTCTCGGATGCGAGACGAAGCAGTTAATTATGCTAGTAAAGTTCAAAAAGAAAATGAAAGGCTTCGTGATCTTGTCAATCGTGGGGAAGTTGTTCTCCTCGATGAAGTCAAAACTAGAACAGAAAAAGAATTAGAATCTGCAAGATTCAAATTGAAAAGAGCCCATGAAGAGGGTGATCCTGATTCGATAGTAAATGCTCAAGAGCTTTTGTCTATCGCGTCTTACGATTCAAAAAAGATACAGGAATACACCCCTTCAGCACAAGAAATTCCAAAACAAGAATCTCCGCAAGTCAGACCGCAAGTACAGGTTGATAAGCGAGCTTCTGAATGGGCTATGGAAAACTCTTGGTTTAGATCCGATAAAGAGATGACGGCAGTTGCCTTAGCCGTTCATGAGGATCTTATTTCAAATGGTGTTGATCCCAAGTCTGATAATTATTACCAGACGATTGACAACAGAATTCGGGATCGATTCCCGGAAAAGTTCGGCGGTGATAGTCCAGAAGTAGTTCAAGTTTCTTCTGACTCGGTTCTTCGTTCCGATGGGAACCGCCGGAAACCTTCGACGGTAGTTGCACCCGCAAGGCGAACCACGGGTGCTAGATCGCGCAAAGTCCAACTAACGAAGACCCAGGTTTCTCTCGCAAAGAGACTGGGTGTATCTCCTGAGAACTACGCCAAACAACTCTTAAAATTGGAGAATAACAATGGCTAGAGGCGACAACCTCACAGAGGATCAGGATCCTCGCGCTAAAAGAGAACATGACACCAGAGAGGTGTCATCTCGTCCAACTTCCTGGACACCCCCATCCGTACTTCCTGTACCCGATACGCAAGACGGGTACGAGTTTCGTTGGATTCGAGTTGCCATGCGTGGCAACCCGGACAATACGAATGTTTCCCGTAAATACCGGGAAGGATGGGAGCCTGTCAGGCTTGAAGATCATCCAGAGCTTAGACTTATTCCTGATATCGATAATCGATTTGATGGGATGGCGGTAATTGGTGGGCTTATGCTTTGCAAGAACTCTACTGAACTTATGGGACAGAAGAGAGCTTACACTCAGGAACAGTCTGATAATGCAATGAAGGCTGTGGACAATGATTTCTTGCGAGAGAACGATGCGAGAATGCCTCTGCTCCCTCCGGACAGAAGAACTCGTGTCTCTTTTGGCGACGGCTCTTAGGAGATGTACTCCTACAAGTCGCCGCTTGATTTTTAGGAGAAACTAAAATGGCAGGTTACGGACTTCGCCCCTACATGGGCAAAGCTTTCGGGCAAGCTTACAACACTGGTGGGTTCACTGAATACCCAATAGATGTATCCGTTGTGACTTACGATTGTTACACCGGAGATTTCATGACGTTGACATCAACGGGTGAGGTAACTCGAACGAATGGTACGGCGGGTGCTACTCCAGTGGCAGCTACTTTCACTATCGGTGTGGCTGTTGGATTTAGATATGTAGATCCAGACGGTGATATCAAGTGGTCTCAGAAGTACGTTGGGAATGCTAACAATACTGAAGCTTACGCTTTTATTGTTAGTGATCCGGACGCCGCTTTCATTGTCCAGGCAGACGGCGCAGTTACTCAGGCGTCTGTAGGGGCCAGAGCCCCAGTGGTCAACTTCATTGGATCTGCTGCTAGTAGCCTTACCGGAAATTCCGGTATGCAGCTAGATGCAAGCGAAATCGCCACGACGGCTACTTTTGCTCTGCAAATTATTGGAATTCCTCAAGATGGTTCTAACGAAACATCAACAACCCCTAATATTGTCGTTAGGCTAACGCCTGGAGTTCATCAGGCTAATATCGCCCTTGGCGTATAGGTAAGGAGTAAATAATCATGGCTATTTCACGCGCACAAATGATGAAGGAACTCCTGCCGGGGCTGAACGCTCTTTTTGGCATGGAGTATGGCTCGTATGAAAACGAGCATGAAGATATTTACGAGATGGAAACTTCGGACAGAGCGTTCGAAGAAGAAGTCCAACTTTCGGGGTTCGGTGCTGCTCCGGTGAAGTCTGAAGGTTCCGCTATCGCTTACGATACGGCGCAAGAAGTCTTCACGGCTCGCTACAATCACGAGACAGTTGCTCTTGGATTTTCCGTTACGGAAGAAGCGATTGAAGATAATCTTTACGATTCTCTTTCGGCTCGTTACACCAAGGCTCTTGCTCGTAGTGCAGCGAACACGAAGCAGGTTAAGGCTGCTTTCCCGTTGAATAACGGGTTCAGTGCTTTCCAGTCGGGCGATGGCGTGTCGCTCTTCAGTGCTTTGCATCCCTTGGTAAGCGGTGGTAATAACCGAAACCAGCCCTCGACTGCATCGGATCTTAATGAGACTTCGCTTGAACAGGCTGTGATTGATATCGCAGCGTTTACTGATCAACGCGGACTCAAGATCGCAGCACGCGCGAAGCGGTTGATTGTCCCCCCGGAACTCCAGTTTGTGGCAACTCGTATCCTTGATACGGAGCTACGACCGGGCACGGCGGATAACGACATCAACGCGATCCGTACCAACGGGGTTATCCCTGAAGGCTATCGGGTCAATAATTACCTGACGGATTCGACAGGTGATGCGTGGTTCGTGATTACTGACGTGCCGAATGGCATGAAGGGCTTCACGAGAACCCCGATGTCCACGTCGATGGACGGTGACTTCGATACGGGCAACGTCCGGTACAAGTGCCGAGAGCGATACAGCTTCGGCGTTTCGGACCCGCTTGGGATCTACGGATCTACGGGTGCGTAATTGAGGATGTACGGTTAATTCCGTAGGGGAAGGGAGGGGTTATTCGCTTCTCCCTTCCTTTTTTCCTTAGAGGATTGATAGCCGCAAGGGTTAGATATGACTGTTAAACGCGGTAGTGAAACATTTTCCGGCTACAACAAACCGAAGAGGACTCCCAAGCATTCAACGAAGAGTCATGTTGT
>TARA_R110001632_G_scaffold147621_1_pt1 | contig 10409 bp, 13 predicted proteins | sample TARA_R110001632 | Tara Oceans TARA_R110001632 (sample SAMEA4398266) | marine metagenome | biome: Polar Biome; feature: [SRF] surface water layer (ENVO:00010504); material: water (ENVO:00002006), including particulate matter (ENVO:01000060) such as... | depth 5 m
GAAAATCCTCGTGTCCCTGGTTCGATTCCGGGTCAAGGCACCATATTCATATTTATTACCCTTCAGTAAAAACTATTTTTCCCATATAAAACAACGCTATTAGCCTAAGTCAGGGTTAATGGCGGTTATTAACAGTTTATTAAAACCACACTTTTTAGTAACATCAGTAGTAACACCAGCGCAATGTTACTAAAGGTAGTGTTACTAAAATGGCTAGAATAACTAATCCGCTTACCAATACCGAAGTAAAACAAGCTAAACCCAAAGACAAAGAATATAACCTTGCTGATGGCAATGGCTTAATGCTGCGCGTAAAGCCTAGCGGTTCAAAGTTATGGCTTTTTAATTACTTTCGCCCCTTCACTAAAAAAAGAGCTAACCTAAGTTTTGGCTCATATCCTGAATTATCTTTATCTGATGCTAGATTAAAACGCCAAGCATCAAGAGAGCTACTCGCTAAAGATATTGATCCGATAGCCCAAAAAGAAAAAGAACACACCTCTAAACGAAAAGAGCTTAACAATACCTTTGAAAAAATAGCCTTAGCTTGGTTTGAGCTTTATAAGAATAAAGTAAAAGACAAAACCGCTTTTAATACATGGAGCGCATTAGAAAATTATATTCTTCCCCATATCGGTAAAAAACCGATTGCTGAAATTGAAGCCTTTTATGTAATTGAAATTATTCAACCGTTAGCAAAAAGTGGCAAATCAGAAGTGGTTAAAAAGCTATGCCAAAAGCTTAATAAAATAATGACCTTTGCGGTGAATACTGGGCTAACAAACGCCAATCCCTTGCTAGGTATTAAAGATGCTTTTTCTGCTCCTGCCGTTGTTAACCTGCCAGCATTAAAGCCCGAAGAATTGCCAAGTTTAATGAAAACGATTAATGCGGCTAATCTAAAAATACAAACTAGACTATTAATTGAATGGCAGTTACATACTATGTGTAGACCAGGAGAGGCGGCTGGCGCAATGTGGCAAGAAATAGACCTTGAAAACAAGTTATGGAATATACCAGCCGAACGGATGAAAAAGAGCAAGCCCCATACTATACCGCTTTCTGATTATGCCTTGTCAATTTTGGATAAAATAAAACCGCTTAGTCATCATAAAGACTATGTATTCCCCAGCCATGTAAATTCAAAAGACCACATTAATAAAGAGGCGGTAAATAACGCATTAAAGCGCATGGGGTATAAAAATAAACTAGTTGCTCATGGCTTTAGAACTATCGCCAGTTCAACGTTAAACGAGCAAGGCTTTGATCCTGATGTTATTGAAGCCGCTTTGTCACACGTAGATAAAAACGAAGTGCGTAGAACTTATAACCGAACTGACTACTTAGAGCGAAGGCGAGTAATGATGGCTTGGTGGTCTGAACATATAGCATGTTCAATTAAAGGAATAAAACTAGACGAAAAGGTTTCTAGTTTAAGGGGGCTAATAAGTGGATGATAAAAGTGAAGGTCAGAAACTGCCAAAGTTAAACTTGGATGAATTGGAAGAAGATCCTTGGGCTTTTGGTGAAAAAATAAATGCTTACATACAACAAAGAGAGGTGAAAAAGCTTCCAATTAATTCATGGGGGTATGTTAATCAACTAAGAGATGAAATGATTGAAGATGCGGAGTCTATTACTAGTTTAGAACCTGCTTGGGAGTTGTTAGAAGAACTATATGATGGGATTTTTGAACGATTTGAGGATGAACCAAGCTTTAAATTACCTGTAGAAGAGTTCATATTCCACATCTCAAATGGCTTCTATCCAAGGCCTGAGTTACTGGTAGCAGTAGCAAGTTGTTTTCAAAGCTACTTTTCTAAGAAGGGTGAAATCGAGCTAGAGGAAGTTTTTTTTGGGAAAAACAGAAAAAGAATAGGAAACCATTCAGCTCGAAAATCCCATCATCCAGACTTGATTTTGTTGGAAAATTTACTGAGACAAAGTAAAAGCCCTCATAGCCAGAAAAATGGAATTAAACCATTGACTTTAGATGAGGCGGCAGAAAAAGTTATTAATGAATTAAAGCTTGATGTTGATCCTGAGTCATTATTGAGGAAGTATCGTAGGTATAGGAAAGATGGGTATTGAAATTAAGGATGAACTATGAAAAATGCCAAGGCTAATTATTATTCAACATGGGATTTTATTGATTCATATAATGAGAGGAGATTAAAAGAAAAGTTACATAAAAATGAATCTCTTTTAGAGACAGATTATTCATTATTAGCAACTCATTCTGATAAAGTCCCTTACAAAAACGATTTTATTCTCTATAAGGATAGTGAAAAGTTACCACCAATAAAGTCATTTCTAGCTTACTTTGAATTTGGAGTATACCCACCTCCGAGTATCATAGCGGCTGTAGCTGAGAGCTTTAATCAATATTATTTCAAAGGTGGTGGCGTAACATTAGAAGAATGCTTTTTTGGAGATTTATCTAAAAGTATTGGGAATGACGCTGCGCGAGATAAGAGAAACACCCCATTCAATTATATGTTCATTATCTGTAACGATGAGTCATCTGAGTTAAGCCAAGTTGAAGCCGCGGAACAAACGATTGAAAAACTTAATCTCGAATGTGATGTAGATACATTTCTTCGTCAGTATCGAAGGTTTAAAGTAGATAAAAATCTAATAGACTTAAAAACTTTGAAGCGTAAATCTCTAAGTTTAAGTAAGATTCAATCGATCTATGATGTAATTGAAGATCTTGAACTTGAAGATGATGTAGATACATTTAGTTGGTTATACCGTTTATTATTAGTGAGTAACTCTTTGGATATTAAAATAATTAAAAATAAATATAATAAAATTTAAGCACGAATAAAATGAAACTTATTACCAAAGAGATGATTTTTTGAATTCTATAATATAGAAGTTGAGCCTGAGTCGCTGTTAAGGGCTTATCGACGAAACGAAAATGAATAACGGACATTTAACCCGTTTTGGTGTCCTCGTAACTTTAAGTTCTATGTTTATAATTGGAGACCTCTAAAACAACGAGGCTCAAAAATGAACATTAAAAATCAACCAAGAATATTACGTAGACCTGAAGTACTTGAACTTACAGGTTGGTCAAAAAGCACTTTATACAATCGTATAGAAGCCCAGCATTTCATAAAACCCATATCACTAGGACAACGAAGTATTGGATTCGTTTCAAGTGAAGTCAATGCGGTTTTAAACGCAATGATTCAAGAGAAAACACCTGATCAAATCAAACAGCTTGTTCAAGAGCTAATCAACCAACGTCAAATGGCATCATAGGAGGCAACATGGAAAATTTATTATTTACCGCTCCTGATGGCGCTTTACCAGAGATCACTAGTCCAGCTTATGAATTATTATCAATTTTTGATGATGGCCATAAACATGCGAGAGATCACCTTTGTACTGAGCTTGGTGGCGGCTTTAGGGCTTACCTACAACAATTAACTGGTGAGTATTATCAACATTGGTTAATTCATACCGAACAAGGCGAGTACAACGGTAAGAAACAAACATTTTACTGGCTAGATGACAGACACTTTTCTTGTGACTGGGAGCAAGATAAAGACGCTCGAACCATTGCCCGAAAACAATATAAAGACAGATCGTATTACGGCACTAAAAGCGCGGTTAAACGCATGGAACAAGCAAGGCAAGAAAAAGCCGAAGCTGATAAGGAATATCACCAGCGTATAGAAAGTAAAAAGCCCACAGAGGATTAACAAAGTAGGCTTTCATTTGAACTGGCTAGTGGATGAAGTTTTGCGGCTAAACCACTAGTCAACAACCAGAGTATAACTAAGTTAACAGCTTTTCAATAGTTAGTAGTTACAAACCCGTTAAATACCGAGCTATATATATTGATTGTTATTAACCGCTATTTGTAGGTTTGTTACCCCTATATTTTTAGTGCTTTGCGAACAAGGCTATATAACTAAAGGTATTAGTCAGGTAAGTAATAACTAACATTGAGCTAGGTAATTAATAATATCCTTTAGCGTTATCTTAGTTAGTAAACTATCTAATGGCATATATAACCAAAGACAAAGCAATAACAGTAAACGGTCAAACTTGGTGGGTAAACTCGAAAGGAAGTGGGTTAATTGCGCACACCATTAAAGCGATGATTAACCAGATTGATGCGATGTTAAGTCACCATAGCAAAATACATATCATACGTTTTGATTTACGGGTTTATGAATATACCGATAATAACGAGAAAATAACGAGCTTTAACCGCAGATTACACAAATGGCTTAAACGAAAATACAGTTTAAAACGTGTCGGTTTCATATGGTGTCGTGAGTTAGAAACAGCGAAGCAACAACACTATCATTACGCTTTAATTATTGATGGTCACAAGATTAACTTTCCTTATGAAGTAACCAACAAAGTTAAAGAGCTATGGCGGCAACTAGACGGCTCTGAATACTTTCCTAATAACTGCTATTACAATATTAAAAGAGATGATTACGAGTCGATACAGAACGCTATCTGGCGTATATCTTACTTGGCTAAAGCTAGGGGAAAAGGATATAAACCAGAACAAACTAAGAACTATAGGACGAGTAGAATAAAAGTAAATTACAGGCAATAAAAAAGCACCAACGAATGGTGCTTTATTTGTTACTCATTACTTGAAGTAAGAGTATAAAACAGACTAAGTTACTGTTTTTTGAATCTACGTGATGCTAAACCCATAATACCTAGTGCGAAGATAGCAAGGGTAGTTGGTTCTGGTACTTGAGAAGCAACACCATTAATTTCATAATTAACATATCCTATATAATTATTGCTCCAATCACCAACGCCACTGCCATTGTTCCATGTAACTTGTACTGAATCATCAGATATAAAATTAGCCCACTGAAGTGCCGAAATGTTGAAAGAGAATGAAATCAACTTATCAATACTGCTAATATTTGAAGATCCTGTAGAAGAGGTCACTCCAAAAGTGTCCCAAGTATATTGTCCGAAATTAACACCATCAATCAAAAATTCTATATACTCATTCGATTCGTTTTCTCCAAAATCCCCACGCGCATCAACACTAAATATTATATTTGTATAGTCTTCAAATCCAATAGAGCTAAATGATGCGATATCACTCTGTCCAGATGTAGTTATGTTTGTGTTATCACTAAATATCAAACCCGCATTAGCAAAACCACTCACTGATAAAACCAAACCAGCAACTACCGCTTTTAACATTTTTACATTCATTTTATTTTCCTTTGTAATACATTCATTGAAATTAATGATATTTTTAGTTATGTAATGGTTGTAAAGCAGTAACTGTGCCAATATAAATTAAGTCAACATTTTCAATGGTACCAGTGACTTTCATGATAAATATGGAAACGGTGATAATTAGTAGTGTAAAAAAATCGGACACATGCGCAAATTCAATCGCTTGTTTAAAGTACAGTTCATTGGTGCTTTTTGAATAGACAAAATGACTACTACTCAAAAAATACATTTATGTGTGATTCCACCCATTAAACAACGTCCTTAGCACTTATACTTAGTAATAATATTGAACGAACAAGCAAGACAGGTAAACCATCAATTATGACACCGATCTTAATTAGGGAAATACCAATAACACTATATAAACTAAACTGAGACAAGGTATGAATATTGGACAATTCGCCTTACAAACACCTAATAAAAGTAGTAATAAACTCCTGTTTTTCGCACAAGATAAAAGTGATACACTGTAAACTTATCATTACATATTTGGCGCTAGTATTAATATGACAGCAGATAACCAAACACCTACCAATTACTATATGGCTGGCGCTATTAGGCATTTAATTAACCAAGCCATTCAAGACGAGTTATCCAACTTACCAGCAACTCTTTCAGAAATTAAAGATCCAGTTCAAAGATTAAACTTCTTAACAAAACTTATGCCGTTTGTGTGCGCCTATTAAACAAGTTGGCGTTAGTACTGCCCGTACAGAGCTAGGCGAAGATGATATTTTTTCACTTTAGTTTTTCGGAGTAAATAGCTATGCCCAAAGGCCACCATTACGGCAGAACGCAAGCAAGAGCTTACACTAGCGAGTTTCATCAGATACATGCCAATGTATTTAAGCATTTACTCACTTCACCACTAGGTATTTATACAATCAACTCAGAGCATCTAAGTGATAATCATAGTAAGTTAGTATTAAAAGAAAATAAAAATGATGTTAGATATGTAGAATTCACCATAAACGATAAACCTCACAAAATAGCCTTAAAGCGCGATAATCGAAGCGCCAGCAATAAACTATACACCACTTGCCCCTACTGCCAAAAACAGCGACAAAGCCTTTACGCGATCAAATACGCTTATGGTTGTCGGCAATGTATCGGATTACATTATGCCTGCCAAAGTGAACGACCAAACGAGCGGCTAATGAGGCGCATTAGAAAGCTTAGAAAAGAGTTATGGGGTTATGATTGGCCTGAAGTTAACAATATGTTTGAAAACATTTATTATTGGCCTAAGCCTAAATGGATGCGTTGGAAAACATTTGAACAAAAAAGAAATAAGATAACCGAGTTAGAAAAGAAATATTGGCCAATGGTAGATGTTCAAATGAAGGCTATGTTTGGGAAGCAAGATCATAATATTATGTGATTAATGGCTAGATTGAATGTCTTTTTTATTTTCATAAAATACAGAACTTATATTCATTGTAGTAGTATAAGTATGACTATATCTGTATATAGTATCCTAAGTGATTGTTAATCATGTATTAAAGGAATAATAATGCTAAGATTTAAAACTAAATTATCTCTAATTACAGTAATACTGTTAACAGGTTGCGCTTCAACTATTGGATTTAACTTTTCAGTTGGAAGTGAAGAGAGCGTAGCAAAAGGGATAACATATAATTATGATAAATTCGAAAAACAAGGTTGGCTGACTACTGAAATGTATTTGTTGAGCAAACAATCGCCAAGTGTAACCATTAAATATCGTTCTTTATATGAAAATAATAAACAGTCCTTCATTCAGCTCTATGGACGAATGGGAAATAGTGATTGGTGCTTTCTTGATAGCGCATATGATGAGAATGGAAGAAAATATAACTTCAATAAAATAGATACAGAAGTGAGCTCTGGAGCAGGAGTTGTTGCTGTGTTTGAGTACTTTGCTCTAGATTTGACTCTAGAGCAATTAAAAAGGTTTTCTGATAAAGGTATCGAATTTAAAGTATCAGGTAAACGTTGTGATGCTAAATTTACTCTAGATAAGAAAATATCTTCTGCTTTTTTGAATGCTATTACCAAAAGGGAAACACATAAAACTTAGCTTTATTTCACTATGACATTTAATTTTTAGAGATTAGGAATCTGAAGTTACTGGTCGGTATTGCTGTTAAAATTTGTGAAGGTTTTTAAGGGGCATAAAGAAAAATACTTAAAGTGATTTTTTGTTTTAGTAACACTATAAGTAACACTGATTGGTTGCTTTGTGTTTTAATTGATTTTTTATCAAGTACTTATGTTTGTTATTCGGTGCTGGGTCAAGGCACCATATACTTGCAGTAAAAAAATTAAAGCCTTAACAGTCAAATGTTAAGGCTTTTTCTTTTTACGCGTTTGAAAGTTTTTTGAACCGTTTTTTAAACAAAAAAATACCCGCTCATTCAGCAGGTATTTTATTTAACGTGTTGGGATACATCAGAAAGTTATTTTTTCTGCGCTTGTTTAATCGCGCTTTTAGTTGCTCTTCGCTCGGCAATGACTTGTTTTATTTCGCCACCAATATGAGCTTCACCACGTGCTTTAGCTAGATTGATTTGTTTCTCACGTTCTTGAAAGCTACTTTTTTGTTCATCAGTGTATTTATCAAAACATCGTGGGCAGCTTACTCCTTGAATATAATGTTCACTGGTTTTTTCTTCGTCAGTAATTGGGTAGCGACAAGCAAAGCATTGATCATATTTGCCACGCTCTAAGCTATGGTTGACTGCAACGCGGGCGTCAAAAACAAAGCATTCACCTTGCCACTTAGTTTCTTGCTCGGGCACTTCTTCAAGGTATTTTAAAACACCGCCTTCTAAATGGTAAACCTCATCAAATCCTTGCTCTTTCAAGTAGGCTGTTGATTTTTCACAGCGTATACCGCCGGTACAAAACATAGCGACTTTTTTATGTTTGTTTTTATCTAAATTTTTTGCCACATAATCAGGAAATTCTCGAAACGTTTCGGTGTTTGGATTGATCGCATTTTCAAAAGTACCAATTTCTACTTCATAATCATTACGTGTATCTATTAATAAAACTTCTGGATCAGAAATTAGTGCATTCCAATCTTTAGGTTTTACGTAAGTACCAACAGTAAGAGTTGGGTCTATACCTTCAACACCCATGGTAACAATTTCTTTCTTCAATTTAACTTTTGTACGCTGAAAAGGATTTTCTTGATGAAACGAAGACTTCGTTGATACGCCAGATAAGCGATTGTCGCTATTAATAAAAGCTAATACGGTGTCTATGCCGGCTTGTGTCCCCGCTATAGTGCCATTTATGCCTTCTAACGCCAAAAGTAAAGTGCCTTTAACTGCGTTGTCTTCCATTACTTTTTGTAATTGCGGCTTAATTGCTTCAAAATTTTCTAAACGTACAAATTTATATAATGCACAAACAGTGATGTTATTCATGTTTTATTGACCCATTGAGCGAGCCTGATAGTAAGTCAGGAGCTATAGATTGAAAGTAAATTCACCATACGAACCCTGCAAGGTGAAGTGTTTGTTTATCGTCTGATGATAAAGCGCGAGCATTCTACCAAATGTGGCTCTGGCCTAAAAGTCTTAAGACTAACTTTATTTATGCACAGCGTAATATGGCTGTAAACTGGTGCCTGCAACATATTGTTGACAGTTGTTTATCAAGTATATTCTCTTGGCATAGCCTTTATCAGATCGCTTGTTATAATATTGCACATTGCCTTTTTAATCGTGTGAAAAGCAAACACGTAATTTACCTATTTTTTGGAGTTGTTTAGCCCATGTCTAACACCAATTTACTGAATGAAACACATAACCCAGCTTTAATCAGTTGGGTAGCATCTGCTAATGTTGAAAGTTGCGATTTTCCAATTCAAAATCTACCTTTTGCTAGTTTTAAAATAAAAGGCGGCAACGACGCATTTCGAGCAGGTGTAGCTATTGGTGATCAAGTAATAGATTTAAAAGCGCTATTTGAATTAGCTATTTTTGATGGTGATGCTCAACTAGCGTTAGAGAAATGTTGTGATTCGCAACTAAATGACTTTATGTCAATGGGTAAGCAATTCTGGAGTGCTTTACGCCAAGCTTTATCACAAGCATTAACACAAGGTTCAGCGCTTGAATCGAAGCTTACTTCATGTTTGATTGCTCAGGCTGATGTTGAGTATGCCTTGCCATGTCAAATTGGGGATTACACCGATTTTTATACTTCAATTCATCATGCTACATCGGTTGGTAAAAAATTCAGACCTGATAACCCGTTGTTACCAAATTATAAATGGGTTCCTATTGGCTACCATGGTCGCTCTTCTTCAATTGAAGTTTCAGGTAATGATTTTAAACGTCCTAAAGGGCAAACAAAAGCGCCGACAGCAACAGAGCCATCTTTTGGTCCATGTAAACGTTTAGATTATGAAATGGAAGTCGGTATATTTATTGGTAACGGTAATGACTTGGGCGCACCTATAAGTATTGAAAACGCTGAAGATCATGTGTTTGGCATGTGTTTATTCAATGATTGGTCTGCTCGTGATATTCAAGGTTGGGAATATCAGCCTTTAGGACCATTTCTATCAAAAAGTTTTGCTTCAACGGTTTCTCCATGGATTGTTACCTCAGAAGCATTAGCGCCTTATCGTGCCGCTTGGACACGCGATGAAGCTGATCCTCAACCTATGCCTTACTTGGAGTCACAGAAAAACCGAGATTTTGGCTCTTTAGATTTAAGTCTACAGGTTCTAATTGAAACTGAAGCTATGCGTAACGCTGGACAAAAAGCAGTACAGTTATCGCAATCAAACTTTAAAGATTCATACTGGACTGTAGCGCAGATGGTAGCTCATCATACGGTTAACGGTTGTAATTTACGTGCAGGCGATATGTTTGGTAGCGGCACGCAATCAGGAGCTAAACCTGAAGAAGCTGGCTCAATGCTCGAATTATCTAATGCAGGCTCTGAGCCTATTACTTTACCTAACGGTGAAACGCGTACCTTTTTAGAAGATGGTGATGCGATAATCATGAAAGGTTGGTGTAAAAAAGCAGGGACAGCACGTATTGGTTTTGGTGAAGTGAGTGCAACAATTTTAGCTGCTGACTAAAAAGTAGTTACCAATAAGAAACCGCTTTAATTATTTATAAAGCTCCATATGCATGGAGCTTTTTTATTCATGTTTCATCAAT
>TARA_R110001632_G_scaffold5479_4_pt1 | contig 10405 bp, 7 predicted proteins | sample TARA_R110001632 | Tara Oceans TARA_R110001632 (sample SAMEA4398266) | marine metagenome | biome: Polar Biome; feature: [SRF] surface water layer (ENVO:00010504); material: water (ENVO:00002006), including particulate matter (ENVO:01000060) such as... | depth 5 m
GATAATATTAATATAAAAAGAAAGCGCCTATTTTGGCGCTTTTTTATTTCTTCTATATATGTATATCTGAACTAGTTTTAATAAATAAATAACGTTATGAAAGAAACAACCCAATTTCCCGCAGAGGAAGTTACCCTACCCTCACAAGGTTTACTTTACCCAGAGGATTCTCCCTTAAGAGGAGGAATTATAGAAATGAAGTATATGACTGCTCGTGAGGAAGACATCTTAACAAATGTCAATTTAATCGAAAATGGAACAGTAATTGATAAATTATTACAATCACTTATTATAACTCCTATAGATTTCAATGAATTACTAACAGGAGATAAAGATGCAATTTTAGTTGCTGCTCGTATTTTAGGATATGGTGCAGATTATTCCTTTAACCATAAAGGAGAAGAAATTAAAGTTGATTTAACTACTATTAAAGACAAACAATTAGACGAATCTTTAGTTATAGAAGGTAAAAATGAATTTCGATTTACTTTACCTACATCTAAAAAAGAAGTTACTTTTAAATTTTTAACTCACGGTGATGAACAAAAAATCACTAGAGAAATAAAAGGTCTAAAAAAACTTAATAAAAATTCATCTAATGATTTAAGTACTAGAATGAAACATGTACTTACTTCAATAGACAATGATTCTGAAACAAAAACTATTAGAGAATTTGTAGATAATGAATTTTTAGCTAGAGATGCAAGAGAATTAAGAAAATATATTGGAAAAATCCAACCGAGTGTCGACTTATCATATGATTATGAAGACCAGAGAGGCAATGTCACAACGATTGACATCCCTGTTGGTATTCAGTTTTTTTGGCCTGACGCCTCAATATAGGGTAAACCTATTCAGCCAAGTGCATGATCTGGTATTCCATGGTGGTGGTGGATTTCAATACACAGAAGTATATAACATGCCTATTTGGTTAAGATTATTTCACACAAATAAAATAAGTGAATATAACCAGGAACAAAATGATAAAGCGGAGCAGGCTCAAAAAGGCTCAACTCCAAATAAAAGTCAAGTACAGGGACCTAATATAAGTCCAGGAAACACATATAATTTCTAAGTAAAGGCATCGTTGATGCCTTTCTTTTTTTTATATTTATACGGGAACAATAATATTATGAGTGAAGATTTAAATAAAGATTTATCTAAAGGTGGGGGGCTATTAAGGGATATGGTTAAAGAGTCAGGCTACTTATATGACGCGCTTACATCTATAGGAATAAATATTTCAACTGCAATAGAAAATGCAGTAGACGGAGCTAATGACTTAGACGACGTAGGTAAAAAAATAGCTAACACATATAAAAAAGACATAGTTAATTCCATTAAATCTTCTGCTAGGGGTATGGATAAATTAGTTAACCTACAAGTAAAAATTAATAAGGGACAAAATGTATCAAAACAATTAGATGAAGCTATACTAAAAAGTGAAGCAAAAAAAGAAACTTTAAAAAATAGAATAGCAATGATTGGTTTGAATGGGGTAGGTATTTCAGAACAAGAACTAGTAAACTTAAATGATACTCTTGACTTAGAAACCTTATCATTAAAAAATCTTAAAGATCAAAATGTATTAAAACAAAAAGGAGTAAGCATTTATAAAATAACAGGTGATGCTTTAGGGGGAATGGTTGATAAATTAGATAAAACAGGAACTTTATCAGGTATATTAAAAGGTAATTTTAAAGATGTTGTTACTTTTTCCCGAGTGGGACAACTAGCAGCTGTAGGTCTAGTAAAATCTTTAGTAGAGGGGGTCATGATGATAGATAAACTTCAAACTGGATTTAATAAAGAATTTGGATTAACAGACGCTCATGCTGATTCTATTAAAAATCGTATGGCTGATATAGCAAATAGTTCTGGAAAAGTATCAATTAATTTCTTAGACACAACTAAAGCCCTAATGTCAATAGGAGAAGAAACAGGAATATTGGCAACAGGTTTAAGAGATGATGTGTTAGGAGGAGCAGCTGAATTACAAAAGCTTCTAGGTTTGTCTAATAAGGGAATGACTATGTTAGCATTTAATGCACAAGTAACTGGTCAAAGTATGGAAGAACAAACTAAATCCATTACAAAAGGAGTACATCAAACTGAAGCAAAATTAGGTTTTCAAATGAGGGAAAAAGATATTATTAAAGAAGTTTCAGAATTAACAGGTTTAATAAGAGCAAATTTAGGACGAAATGTACAAGCTATGGGAGAAGCTGTATCTAAAGCTAAAGCTTTTGGTTTAACTCTTCAAGATTTAGCTGGAATTAGTAGTAATTTACTTGACTTTCAATCATCAATTGAAGCAGAATTAACAGCTGAATTATTTATAGGTAAAGAACTTAATTTAGAAAAAGCAAGATTATACGCTTTAACAGGAGACTATTCAAAATTACAAGATGAAATTGTAAAAAACGTTGGTAGTGAGTATGAGTTTTTAAGTATGAATGTTTTAGCAAAACAAAAATATGCTGCTGCCTTAGGAATGTCTGTTGATCAAATGTCTAATTTAGTCATGAAGGAAGCAGATTTAGTATCTTTAAGGAGAGACGCAACAGCAGCAGGGGATCAAGACACACTTAACATGTTAAATCAAAGAGATTTATCACAAAAAATGGCAGACATAATGACTAAAATCCAAACAACCTTTGTAGACATAGCAGGAGGACCTATAGGAGCATTAGCATCCACTTTTAGTGATATGTTAAGTAATACCACATTATTATATGGAATATTAGGTCTTATAGCAGCAGTAAAAATAGGAGGACTAATTTCAGGAATTGTTTCATTAGGAGCCGCTTTTGGAGTTGCAGGTGTGGGAGCTCTTACTTTAGTATCAGCAGCAACATTAGGACTTGGTATAGCAGCTGTTGCAGCGGGGATTTATTATGGTACTAGTGTTATGAATAAAGAAAAGAAAAAAGCATCAACAGTTAAACGTTTTAACACATTAGGTGCTACTGAAATGGTGTCACTTGATCGTGGTTCCGCAATTTTTGATCAAGGTGAATCAGTAGTAAGAACAGACAATTTTGCAAAATTAACAGATGGAATAAACGAACTTATAGGTGTAACACAAAAACAAAGATTATCTTTTGTAGTTGAAGGACATCATGGCACAAGATATAGGTAGGTTATATTTATAATAAACAATTAATTAAAAATTAAAATTATGGCATTAAAAGATTTAAGATCACGTTTTGATAGACATACTATACAAGACCCTGCTCCAGTAGGACAAACACTTGGTGGTCAAACAGTAGGAGGTGTAAATGGTATTGTAGGACCTACTCCTTCACAAGGAGAATACTACAGTAATAATAGAACTTCAGACAGTCCTTTTGACACTGTAAGAGGACCAAAAATGGACCAAATGGTTAAAATGTTAGCTAATTCAACAACATCAGGTAATTCAGGACTTACATATGGACCAGCACCCGGAGGTACAGAAAATTCACCTTTTCAAGACTTAGATGGAGGTTTTCCTACAGCTAATTCTACTTTAGGACAATTTGGAGTATATACAAACCCAGACACATTAGCAACTTACGGAGGGTAAAAAATGGGAGTAGTAGAAGACAAATACAAAACCATCTTAGAAGATTTACTTAAGGATCCAACCTTATATAAACCAAATGGAGTTCCTGTTATAGATTTTAAATCTAAAGAATTAGATTATCCAGGGACAAAATATGGTTTGTCTCAAGGTCCTTTATTAGGTAAACGAATTAGTTTTGATATTACAAATAACCAAGCTGAACCTACGTTTAAAATTGGAGAAAATTATGGAAGACAATCTATAGATCAATTTGTAAGAGGAGGAACTAAATATGCAGAAGAAGCAAGAGATACGGATTTTCTTAGAATTAGAGAATTTTTATATGAAACCCCTAATGGTGAGTTATTTTTACAAAAACAATCAATACTTCAAGCACTTAATCCAAGACCACAAAAAATATATAATTATGGAGTTAATACTCTTGCCTCAGTAGCAGCAGCAGGAGTTTCAAATGTAAGAAGAGGGGGACTGTTACCTTCAGTAGGGGATTTTGATTTAGGAGTTAAGTTTGGAGATACTACTTACATAGGAGAAGTAGGAGATGAAGGTGGAGCTTTTTTAAGAGAAAATAAATATGGGTTAGGAGATCCAGGAAAAACTGAGAATAGTGCTTTAGAAAAAATAATTGGTATGGATCCTTTTAAAAAGAAAAAAGGATATGATGTTTTTTCTCCGTTTACAATATCAGCATTAGATAAAATTAATATGGTTCCTGTATTAGCAATTCCGGAAAACATTCCTAATAGTTTTTTAGGTAAAGCAGCAAAAGATTTTGTACCTTTTAGATTTAATATTATAGATCAAGAAAATGGAAACACACCTAAATATATAGTTTTTAGAGCATTTTTAGATAGTATTTCAGATGATTTTAGTGCTACCCATAATTCATACAAATACAATGGTAGAGGAGAAGAATTCTACACATATAATAAATTTAATAGAAAAATACAAATAAGTTTTAAAATAGCAGCTCAAACTCGTTTTGAAATGAAACCTATATACCAAAAACTAAATTTTTTAGCAGCTCAAACAGCACCTAACTATTCAGCTCAAGGAAGAATAAGAACACCTTATTGTAAAATGACTGTTGGTGATTGGTTTAATAAAATTCCTGGATTAATAACTAATGTAGGTTTAACGTGGCAAAAAGATTATCCCTGGGAAATAGCATTAGATAAAGAAATAGATAGTTCTTCAGGAGCAATAAGTGGAAAAGATAAAGATATGTTAATATTACCTCATGTTTTAGATGTTAGTCTTAGTTTTCAACCTATTCATAAATTTACACCTAATAATAATGAAAAAACACCATTTATAGGAATTGATGGAGGTAATAGATCTTGGATGGAAAGTGCAACTCAAGTAAATGCAGTAGAAGGTGATACTGGTCCAGAAACTGGAGTAGTTGTGGGTTCATATAAACAACAAATTATAAGACCAGCTGATTCAACTAACTTAGACCAAACATTAGAATATTAAACATATAATAGATTATGAGAAATAGAATTAAATATATAAAAGCAAAAAGAGATTCTAACAAAAAAAGATATTTTACTGCTATAAAATACCCAAACATCCCTCCTTCTATAAATGACATTTATATAATAACAACAGTTGGTGATAGACTTGACTCCCTAGCAAATCAGTTTTATAATGATGTAAGATTATGGTGGGTAATATCCTCTGCTAATCCTCATATAGTTAGAAGAGATAGTTATGCTTTAAAAGCTAATTTAGAAATTAGAATTCCAGCTAACACAACAAAAATATTAGATGATTTTGAAAATTTAAATAGATAGTTATGGCAATTAAAGGAGTATTTGAACCTTTTAATAAGTATGTAACAGATCAATTAAAGTTACGAAAACAAATGGTTTCAAATCCAAGTAGTCAATTTGGAAAAACAATTTATGATGTTAATGATGAGATGGTGGGTTTTGAACAACTCTACACAGGAACTACAGATAAAAGGGATAAAGATTTTTATACATGGACTACACAAAGACAATGTGTTATAAAAATGATTTCTGGGGTTGACATAATCCCCTCTAACCCTAATAAAGGTGAAACTAATATACTAGAAGCTTCTCAATTTGAACAAGGAATAGGTGGTTTTTTAACAGATGAGGATGGAAATACTTACTCTAATAGAAAATTAGAAAATGAAGGAATGGCAAAAGCATATATTTTAGGTTCTAATTTAGGGGGAGATAATTATTTTTATGGTAACCCTGCATGGAGATCAAACCCATCAGATGGTTTTGGTATAGTTCCCCCTCCGGGCATTACAGACGCAACTATAGACACTAAATCATCAGACGGATCCCTTAGAGAAGCTTCTGTTAATTTTGTTTGTCATAATAGACGTCAACTTGAGGTTTTAGAAGCTTTATATATGCGTCCAGGTTATCCTATTATGTTAGAATGGGGTTGGGATCCATTTGTAAAGGGTTCTTTTACAGAGGGAGTTAATAATGCTCATGGACAAGTTTATAATAACTATAATGGTGAAAAAATAATTAATGAATTTTTAAATCCAGAATCATCCATTAATATGGTTAATTCTTTAATTAGTTATAACAAAGAAGCTTCAGGAGGTAATTATGATGGTTTTGTAGGATATTGTAAAAACTTTTTATTTAAAGTAAGAGAAGATGGAGGATATGATTGCACAACAGAAATAATAGCACATGGAGAAATATTAGAATCATTAAGACAAAAAATAATAATGGTTCCTACAAAAATTTCACCAGAAGATATTATAAAAACCTCAGGAATATCAGTTAAATCAAAAAGACTTAGAAAGGTATTAAAAGCGGAAAGAGAACCTATAGATGAATTTTTATTATATTTAAGATCTATAAAATACTCCTTAGATAAAGCAGGGGATAAAAAATATATAAAATTAGTAGGTAGTGAAAATGAAATTGAAACTTCTTCTACCGATTATTTAGCATTAGGATTGATGGCCCCCGCCTTACTATTAGGCAATTCAAATCTGGCTTGGTTAATGTTTCAACAAATGTGGAATGGAAAATCATCTAAATATTATTCCTATGAAGACGATGAAGGTAATAAAATAGACATAAAAGAACTAAATGAATTACCAGGAGGAAATAAGGGAATTTACTCTTTTGCATTCCAGGATTTATTTACCCTTACAGAAGACATTACAAAAATACCAATAAATAACTTATACTCATCATCAGCTGACTGGAAACACGTACCTCAAAATTTATCTAATCCGAGTAGTTCATTTGGATCCCAAACAGATTTTACAAGAGGTACTCTTGCATGGGATCTAGCAATGATGGATAGACAACACAATTTAGGTTTAGATTCTATGTTAGAAGGTACAATACTTAAAGAACAAATATTAACGGATCCTGAATTAGTAGATGATGAAAAACAAACATCGGGGGCAAGTAAAAATATTTATGTAAGGTGGGATTTAATTTGTAATATTATAAATAAAAGAATTACTCCTGAATATAAAAAAGATCATGCTTTAGTAGAATTAACTTATTTACATAATAATGAAAAAATTTATCACAATGGGGCTGTAGAAGATGGAAAACAAGTAAATAAAGAAGCAGCTTCTTATATAAGATATAATCCTCAAATCAAAGAATCTTTCATTCCTTCAGACAAATCAGAAAATAATAGTGAAAGTCCAAGACTTACAACAGAAATATGGAATCCTGCTGAAGAAAGAAGTATGTTGGTTTATTTAGATAAATTAGAGGAAGGTGAAATAGAAGAAGTACCAATTGTTACTCCACCTCTTGCAGGAGAGGAAGAATTAGAATTAAATATTGTAAATAGTCCTACAATAAAAGTTAATGATTTATTAGGTCGAAGTTTTGATAATAATATATGTTTAATGCCTCACCAAGTAGTAGAAATGAACGCAGAAAATGTGCAGGATAGGTATGAACTCGAGAATACATTTAATTTAAAAACAAATCTTACTTCTTGGAAAAACACTATACCATCAAATACTTCTATTGGTCTTGTTTATCTTAACTTAAAATTTCTAATAGATACTTATGAAGATTTAGTATTAGAAGAATATAAAACAGATCTTAATGGTGAAGTAAAATATAAAACAAGAATGAAGAAAAAATTTAACTTTCATGATTGGATCACTACAGTATGGAATGGTGTAAATGATGCTTGTGGAGGATATTATGATTTTGGATTACATGTTGAAAATGAAAGACCCAACACGGCTAGAATAATAGATTTTACTTTTTCTGGTGACCTTAAAAATACAGAAAAAGAAATATTTACTTTTGAACCTCAAGGTTTAAATTCTATAGCTAGAGAATCCCATTTTCAATCTAAAATAGATAATGATTTTGCATCAGCAATATCTATAGCAGCTCAAGCTCCTAATGATATAGATTCTTTAGAAGCTTCATCTTTTAAAGCTTTCCATAAAGGAATAAGAAATAGATTCACATCTAAATCTGAAAATAAAGATAGGAGAGATGATCTTATAGAGGAAGCAGAAGATAAATATAGGGAAGATTTACAAGAATATGAAGATATGGTATCAAGCCTTAAATTTTATATTCTTAGAATGAATCAAAGCAATTACGAAACAGAATTAATTGAGGGTACAACAGATGATTTTAGAAAACCTATGGGCCCTGACACAGCAAAAATGTTTGCAAACCAACTTGAAGAAAAACGAATATCTCTAAATTCAAGACACCCAATGTATGGTAATGATGGAACCAGAAATGATGGAAAAGAAGGAAGACCTTACACAGGACAATATAATAATAATACAACACATTATAGAAATGCTATAATACCTTTAACAACTTCTATGACTTTAGATGGAATAGCAGGTATAAACCCCCTTAATGTTTTTAAAATTTCACCTGATAAATTACCATATGGTTATCAAAATAGAAATATAGCTTTTGTAGTAAAAAAAGAAACTCACAAAATAACAGCAGGTCAAGATTGGACAACAGACATTACAGGTTATTTAACTCTTTTACATGGATCCCCTATGGAAGGATACAATGAATTAGATGAAGAATATGAAGAAAATATAAATGCAGAATTAGAGGAAATAGAAAATGAAGAATCAGCTTGGATAAATCCTTTTGAACATAGTGTGTTTAAAACTAGTTCATGGCCAGAAAGAGCATCGAAAGATTGGGTTTTATATGGAAGATACCATGCGGGGCTTGATTTATCATGTGCTACCGGACAACTTCTATTGGCTCCTCGTGATGGAGTAGTAGAAGCACATCCACTTGGTAATGGTACAGGTTATGGTAAGTTTTTAGTAATGAATTTTACAGAACCTGACACAAGTATAACACATCCTATATCAGGAAAACCAGCAAAGAAAGCAGCTTTTGCTCATATGGATAGTATTTATTTAAGCCCAGGAGAAAATTTTAACCAAGGAATGATAGTAGGAACTTGTGGTAATACAGGCACAAATGATGCACATCTCCATTATGAATTAGGAACTGAAGATTTTAATACTGGTGCTTATTGGGATGTAAAAGGAGAAGATGATGCATCAGGTGATAGAAAAATGGCAAGAGTAAACTATGCTTTACTAGATCCTGAGTTAGTTTTAAACACATAATATTATGTATTTACCCAAATCTCAAATAAAAATAAAAACAACTAGGGGGTATGAACTTAGATTTAAGGGTTCTAAAGAAACTTATGTTGGGGATTATATGGAAACAAGTAAAGGAAAGTTTTATGAGGGTAATAATAATACTAATCCTGGTAGGGAACTTGAATTTATTCCTAATACATCTATTAAAAAACAAAATAATGTAAAAAGTGTTAGAAAATATAACGTTTTAAAAAAATCAATAAAGAATTTTTTATCTAATACAATCCCTATACCCATAATGAAAAAATATCCTTCGGAGTTAGATTATGATAAAGGTTTTTTTATAAGATATTTTTCAACAAGAATTAATGGTATAGGATATCAAGAAATAGATAAAGATGTTTATAAAAGTATATCTACAAAAGATAAAACATATGATCATAATTTATACGGAGTAGGAGAAATTACTTGGAATTTAAAGGGAAATGTTTTTAAAACTAATGCTTTAAAACTTAAAGAATTAGAAAAAAAATATAAAAATATAACTACTTTATTTCCTAAATTTAATGAATTTGCAAGAGAACCTATAAAAAATCAAGAAAAGCTATTTACCAAGGGAAAAGAATTATATTATGGGGATGGTACTGAATATATAGGAGCATATCATATTCATACTACAATGGGGCCTATGGTGGGGGAATATCATACAAGCATAAACCATCTTAAATTATATTATATAAGTGAATTACCTTCACCCTCAAATATCTCTTATGAAGAATTTATGGCCCAATACCCCTCACAAACAATACATCCTATACTACCTATTAGAGAAAATGATGTTAGAGGAACAACAGTTGATCCTGTAGATCCTCCTCCTCCTCCTTATTTAGGAGAAAGTTATGATTGTATAATGAGTTGGGGTCCACCTCCTCCTGGGTATGAAGGACTAACAAGAGATGTAGATGGAATGGTTGTTGTAGGAAGTGCTTGTATAGATCCAGGAAATGGAATGGGAATGTTTAATCCTGGTGATTATGGGTCTAGTTTTGTTCAAGCTTGTTATGCTCAATGTGAAGGATCTTTTGTTGATGATACATCAGGAGGAGCAGGATGTATGATGCCATGGGATAGTAATTATTGTTCAACATGTACTATACACATAATGGAAATGTGTGCAAGTAACTACTCTATAAGTGGGGGACAAACAGGCGGCGGTAGTAGTGGTGGAATGGGAGGTG
>TARA_R110001632_G_scaffold82200_5_pt1 | contig 10396 bp, 9 predicted proteins | sample TARA_R110001632 | Tara Oceans TARA_R110001632 (sample SAMEA4398266) | marine metagenome | biome: Polar Biome; feature: [SRF] surface water layer (ENVO:00010504); material: water (ENVO:00002006), including particulate matter (ENVO:01000060) such as... | depth 5 m
GAAGTTTCGCCACATCTCCGCCTGGTACGGCCCCCTTCCCCCAGCTTTTCGCCTGCGCCTTCAGGCTGCGGGCGCGCGGCGAGCCATCGCGGCGGAACCCGGCCAGCCGGTCGCGCACATCCGGTGAATTGCCGCCCATGCCGCGTTCTCCGGCAAGGGCGGCAATCTCTGCCGCCAAGGCCCGCGCTTCGGCGTTCGGCGCGCTCGCCACCAGGGCGCCAAGCCGGGAGGGCAATGGCAGGCGAGCCATTTCGGAGCCAAGCACCGTCAAGGCGCCAGCTTCATCAATGGCACCCAGCGTCGAGAGCAGATCCTGCGCCGCCTTCAGCCGCCCGGCGGGTGGGGCATCCATCCAGGTCAGGCGCCCGGCATCGCGTTCACCCCATTCCGCGAGGGTGAGGACGAGCCCGGAAAGATCACTCTTCAGGATTTCCGGCACCGGGGCGGGCATCAGGCCCCGCGTCGCCGCCTCGTCCCATAGCCGGTAACAGACGCCCGGTGACAGGCGCCCCGCCCGGCCGCGCCGCTGGTCAACGGAGGCCCGCGAGGCCTTCACCGTCGACAGGCGCGTCCCCAAGCCGCCAGCGGCCTCTTCCGCCACACGCGAGAGGCCGGAATCGATCACGATCCGCACACCCTCAATCGTCAGCGCGCTCTCAGCAATATCCGTCGCCAGCACAATCTTGCGCATTCCTTCCGGCGCCGGTGACACGGCCGCATCCTGCTCTGCCGGGCTCAGCGCGCCGAACAGAGGGGCCACGCGCACATTGTCCGGCACGGTCTCAAGCTGCTCTGCCGTCCGCTGGATTTCCCGCGCGCCGGGCAGGAAGGCGAGGATCGAGCCTTCCTCCTCGCGCAGCGCCTTGCGCACAGCGGCCGCCATCCGGTCTTCGATCCGGTCCTGCGACCGGCCGAGATATTTCGTCTCCACGGGATATTGCCGCCCCTGACTCTCCACGACCGGAGCCCCAAGAACGCTGGATACTTTTTCCGTATCGAGCGTGGCCGACATGATCAGGATCCGGAGATCATCACGCAAAGCGCCCTGGGCTTCCATTGCCAATGTCAGTCCCAAATCCGAATTCAGCCTGCGCTCATGAAATTCATCAAAGATCACCGCCCCGACGCCCGCCAGTTCCGGATCAGACAGGATACGCCGTGTGAACAGGCCATCCGTGATCACTTCCACGCGCGTCGCCGCAGACACCTTTCGGTCCACCCTTGTCGTCAGGCCGACGGATTGCCCGAGTTTCTCTCCGAGAGAGTTCGCCATCTGCTGCGCCGCCATGCGCGCCGCAATGCGCCGCGGCTCAAGCATGATGATCGTGCCCTCTATGACGGGGGCGTCACCGAGCAGTCCCGCCAGCGCCAGGGGCACGCGCGTCGTCTTGCCTGCGCCGGGCGGCGCGGCGAGCACAAGCCGCGAGTGGTCGCGCAGGCCCGCGCATATTTCGGCCAGCACATCATCAATCGGCAAGGAGAGCAGGGAAGGCTGCATCCTGCCTGATAGGCTTTTCATCATCCGGCTGGCAAGCTGCAGGAATGCGCACCGCGCGATTGCCTTCCCCTGCAGCGCGCCCTACCGTCGGGCGCTACAGACGGGGCAGGAGCAGCTTATGAAATGGTGGTTTGGTATTGATCTCTGGAAACGGGTGATCGCAGGACTGGTTCTGGGTGCCCTCGTCGGCTTGGGCCTGCGCTATGGCCTCGGCCCGGAAGCCGCCAGTGCCAATGTCTCCGCCTGGGCCAAGCCCATTGGCGATGCCTTCATCAACCTCATCAAGATGCTGGTTGTCCCGCTGATTTTCACCACGCTGCTCTCGGGCGTGCTGGCGATGGGCGATCCGAAAAAGCTCGGCAGCCTCGGGGGCCGCGCCCTGCTCATGTATATGGGCACCACGGTCGTCGCTGTCAGTTTTGGCCTGCTCATGGGCACGCTGATCCAGCCCGGCGCCGGCTTTGACCTCTCGATTGCCTCAGCCGCAGACATTGCCGAGGCCAAGGCCCGGCTCGATGCAAACCCGCAGCCCGGCAGCATCGGCGAACAGCTGATGAATACGCTGCTCTCCATCATCCCGACCAATCCCGTCGCGGCCTTGACCAATGGCGATGTGCTTCAGATCATCTTCTTTGCCATCCTGCTCGGCATCGGCATCCTGATGACCGGCGAGGCCGGCAAGCCTCTGGCAAACGTCATCAACAGCGCCGCCGAAGCGGTCATGAAACTGACCCTGATTGTCATGGAGACCGCGCCCTTCGGCGTGTTCGCCCTGATGGCCTGGGTGCTTGGTGAGCGCGGGCTCGACATTCTTGTCTTCCTCGGCAAGCTGACGCTGACCCATTACCTCGCCTGTTTCCTGCACATCGCCATCACCTATGGCCTGATCATACGCGGCGGCCTGCGCCTGCCGCTCATACCCTTCTTCCGGGGCGTTGTGGATGCCCAGGCCGTGGCCTTCTCGACCTCGTCCTCGAATGCCACGCTGCCCATGACGATTTCCTGTGCGCGGGAAAACCTCGGCATCGGCAAGCCGGTCGCCTCCTCCGTCCTGCCGCTGGGCGCGACGATCAACATGGACGGTACCGCGCTCTACCAAGGCGTGATTGCCCTGTTCGCGGCCCAGGCCATGGGCACGCCCATGACGGCCGGCATGTATCTCACCATCATCCTGATGGCGACGCTCGTCTCGATCGGCACGGCCGGCATTCCCTCGGTCAGCCTGTTCCTCGCCGCCACCACGCTCAGCGTGATCGGGGCCACGCCGGAACAGATTGTCGTCGTGATTGCCGTCCTGTTCCCGTTCGACCGTATCCTCGACATGATGCGGACGGTGACCAATGTGACGGGCGACCTCACCGTCGCGACGGCGGTGGCGAAATGGGAAGGCGAGCTGGACGAAGAGGTCTTCCGCGCCCGCGACCCGGTCTAGGCCCATGGCGCAAACCTGGATTGCCTTGTTGCGCGGAGTAAATGTCGGGGGCACGGGCAAGCTGCCCATGGCCGATTTCCGCGCCGCGCTCTCGGCAGCCGGGTTCGGGAATGTGCGCAGCTACATCCAGTCCGGCAACATCATCCTTGAATCCGAACGCGACCGCGAGACGGTCGAAAGTCGGATCAAGGACATCCTGCAAGACGAGTTCAGCCTCGACCGGCCCGTCCTGCTCCGCTCTGTCGATCAATTGCGCACGGCCCTCGCGGACAATCCCTTCCCCCAGGCGGAGGCCAACCCCAAGACCCTGCACATCATGTTCCTGACCGGTAAGGTCTCACTGGACGAAGCGGGATTGCGCGCGCTCTGCGACAAGGGCGAGGAATTTTCGCTCCTCGGCGATGTCTTCTACCTGTACACCCCCAATGGCTATGGCCGCTCCAAGCCTGCCGAAAGGCTCGACCGGTTCCTCAAGGCCGAGGCGGTCACGGCCCGGAACCTCAATTCCTTTCAGAAAATTCTCGCTCTCAGCGCCAACTGACATTCCCCCAACGCCAGTCATGTTCGGTTCAACAATCGATTGTTACGCATAACCCAAGTTAATCTGAATGGAGTTGGGAAATGGCTGGTATCAATCTTTTTGACATGCTGACACAGGCAAACAATGGCGCTGCGGTACAGCAGGTAGGCCAACAGGCCGGCCTGCAGCCGGACATGGCGCAAGCGGCGATCAAGGCCCTGTTGCCCGCCATTGCGGGCGGCCTGCAGCGCAATGTTCAGCAACCCGGCGGGCTTCAATCCCTGCTTGGTGCCCTGCAAAACGGCCAGCACGCGCAATATCTCGACCAGCCGGACTCGCTGGCCCAGCCGAACGCCATCGCCGACGGCAATGCCATTCTCGGCCATCTGCTCGGCTCCAAGGACACAAGCCGCGCCGTCGCTGCGCAGGCTGCGAAGAAAACCGGCCTCAGCGAGCAGGTCATGAAATCCATGCTGCCCATGGTCGCCTCCATGGCGATGGCGTCGCTGTCGAAGCAGACCCAGCAGCCTGACATGGCCTCAGCCCTGTCCGGCATGATGAGCGGCAAGCAGCCACAAGCGGCGCAAGCGGGTATTGGCGGTCTTCTGGGCGGCCTGCTCGGCGGCAAGAAGCAATCCTCCGGCGGCGCGGGCGCAATGGGCATGCTCGGCGGTCTTCTGGACGCTGACGGCGACGGCAATCCGATGGACGACATCTTCCAGATTGTGATGACGCGCCGCTAGGGCTCGGAACCGGACGCTGCCTGAGGTATTGAAACCTCATGCATTTTTCCCGGACCCAATGGCTGTGCGCCGCTCTCAGCCTGTTCGTCTTTGCCGGTCTCGCTCTGGGCGAGGCCGGCATCTGGCCTCTGGAGGCGTTTGACCGCGCCATTACCGATGCCGTCCCGGCCCTGCGCACGGAAACCCTCAACCTGCTGATGCTGGTCGTCACGGCGCTGGGCGATTCCCGCTTCCTCATTTTTGTCGCCTTGGTGACCGTGCTCGCCCTGCTCGCCGCAAGGGCCTGGCGCGAGGCGCTTCTGTTCGGCGCCGCCTTCGCCCTGATGCCGGCCATTGTGAAGCTGCTGAAGATGACCATCGCCCGCCCCCGGCCCACGGTGGATCTCTATGGCGGCGTCGAATCTTTCAGCTTCCCAAGCGGTCATGCCACCAATTCCGCCCTCATCTACGGGGCGCTGGCCCTGCTTGCGCTGGCGGTCTTCCGCAAGCTGCCCGGCCGCCTGCTCGCCGCAGCCTTCGCCCTGCTCGCCGTCATGATCGCCGTCTCGCGCATCTATCTCGGCGCGCACTGGCCGAGCGACACGCTTGCCGGGCTCGGTCTCGCCAGCCTGATGCTGACCCTCATGTCGGTCGTCCAGGACGAATTGCGCCTGCCGGACGCGGCAAAATTCGTCCCCTTCGTCCTGATCCTGCTCACCGCGGCCTTCCCGCTCTACCTGCTCATCGCCCTGCCGGAAGCGCGCGAACTCTACACAGCGCTCCACGCCGAATAGGTCTCGCCCCCACACCGCAATCAGGCTAAGCGGGCGGGCATGCTGACCCGCGGAAAAGTCTTTTCCCTCGCCGTGCCGATCATCCTGGCGCAGGCCGCGACCGCCACGACAGGTGTCGTCGACACCGCCATCATGGGCCGGTTCGGGGACAAGGCAGACCTCGCCGCCGTGGCCATCGCGGCCGTCGCCTACAGTTTCATCTATTGGGGCTTCGGCTTCCTGCGCATGTCGACCACGGGCCTGACGGCGCAGGCCAATGGTCAGGGCGACACAGCCGAATCCCGCGCCATCCTGCTGCGCGCGCTGATGCTCGGCGGCGCCATCGGCGTGTCCCTGTTCCTGCTCTCTCCGCTCTTGAAGATCGGCACCTTTGCGGCCTTTGAGGGCACACAGACGGTCGAATCCCTGGCCAAGGGCTATTTCAATGCCCGCATCTGGGGCGCCCCCGCTTACCTGATGGGCCTCGCCGTCACCGGCTGGATGCTTGGTACGGGCAAGACCGGCCAGATGCTCGCTTTCCAGATCGTCATGAACGGCACCAATGCCGGGCTCGATGCGTGGTTCGTCGCGGGCCTCGACTGGGGCCCGACCGGCATCGGCGCGGGCACCGCGATTGCCGAATGGGTCGCCCTCGGCTTTGGCCTCATCCTCGTCGCGCCCGCCTTACGGGGTCATGCCCGCCTGCTCGACCGCGACAAGCTCACCGCACTGTTCGCCGCCAATCGCGACATCATGCTCCGCACGCTGGCCTTGGTCTTCTGCTTTGCCTGGTTCGTCCGCTCCGGCACGCTGATCTCGACCGCCGTGACCGCCGGCAATGAAGTCCTGCTCCAGTTCATCACCGTCGCCGCCTTCGTCCTCGACGGCTTTGCCTTCGTCGCGGAGAAGGAGGCGGGCGAGGCCTATGGCGCCCGCGACAGCAAACGTCTTGCCCGCGCGATGCGTCTGACAACCGAATTCGCCCTCGTCTCCGGCGCCGCGATCTCGCTGCTCTATTTGTTCGGCGGAGGCTGGGTGATCGAGACCTTTATCCGCGATCCCGAAGCGCGCGCAGCAACGCTGGCTTACCTTCCCTATTGCGCGGCTGTCCCCCTGCTCGGCATCGCAGCATGGCAGCTGGACGGGCTCTTCCTCGGCACGACACAGGGCCGCGCGCTGCGCAATGCCGGCATCATCTCTGCCGGGCTCTATCTCGGGGCAGACCTGCTGCTCCGCCCGGCCTGGGGCAATACCGGCGTGTGGGTCGCCTTCCTGATGATGTATGTTTTCCGCGCCGCCGCGCTCGGCGCCTATGTGCCGGGCCTGTTCAGAGATCTTTCCCGACGGCTTCAGCCAGTGTCGTGAACCCGTCTGCCTGCACAAGGCGGACAAGTTCGCGGTTGATCCGCTCAGCGAGGCCCGGCCCCTCATAGATCATCGCGGAATAGAGTTGCACGGCATGGGCCCCTGCCCGGATCTTGCGATAGGCATCGGCCCCGCTGGCAATGCCGCCCGCGCCGATCAGGTCGAACTCGCCCTTCAGCTCCCGCGCGAACGCCGCCAGCACATCCGTTGATGCGTCCATCAGCGGGGCGCCCGACAGGCCGCCTGCCTCATCCTTTTGTGCACTTTTCAAACTGTCCGGTCGCGCCAGGGTCGTGTTCGACACGATCAGGCCTGACAGCCATGCGCCCGGCCCGCGCATGACACCGCAAATGTCCGCAATCGCTTCCGGATCGAGATCGGGCGCCACTTTCAGGAAGACCGGCTTGCCCACCCGCTCGGTTGCTCCACAAGCGGTCAACAGCGCTTCCAGAGAGGCCTTGTCCTGCAGGCCGCGCAGGCCCGGCGTATTCGGCGAGGAAATATTCACCGTGATATAGTCCGCATGGGGCGCAACGGATTCGATGCCGAGCACATAGTCCGCCACCCGGTCATCACTGTCCTTGTTCGCGCCGACATTTGCGCCCAACGGGACGGCGCCGGAATAGGCCTTGAGGTTGGCAACGAAAGTGTCGAGACCCTCATTGTTGAAGCCCATCCGGTTGATGACCGCCTTGTCATCGCTGAGGCGGAACAGGCGCGGTTTCGGATTTCCGGCCTGCGGCTTCGGCGTGACCGTGCCGCACTCGACAAAACCGAACCCATATTTCGACATGGCGGTCGGCACGTCGCAATTCTTGTCGAACCCGGCGGCCAGACCCACCGGCCCGGACAGGGCGAGTCCCGATTTCGGCAGCTTCACTGCGAGGGTCGGATGCGTGGCCGGAGGATTGATCGGCACACCCAGCCTGGCCTTCAGCAGACGGATCGTCGCCGTGTGCGCCGCCTCCGGGGGCAACAGTTTCACAGCGGCAACGCCGAGATCAGTCAGGCTCATCATTCAGATCCTCTGGCATGACCGGGGCCCCATCCTCACCGCGCGCGAGCCGCCAGACGGCATCGGCCTTGGCGATCTGCAGGCGGCCATAGAGGTGGGGGAACAATTGCCCGCCCCGGCTCGTTTCCCATTTGAGTGGCGGCAACCGGTCCACCGGGAAGCGGACAAGCCGCACATCCTTCAGGCCGGAAAAATACTTTGCCGCCGTCTCGCCGACCTGCTCGGCCGTAGAGAAGTGCACATAGCCATCCTCCCGGTCGATGGGCACATCGGTCACGCCGGAGGCCTCGGCCGCGCGCCACTGGTCATCGGTCAGCAATTTGTAGACATGCGCGTCTTCCATACTCGCCATTCAGCAGGCTTTGACGCGCGGCGCAATATTGGGCCACTGTTGGAAAGGACCAAAGGGACAGATTATGCCATCACGGATTACGCGCGAAGAAGCCGAATTGCTCCATTTGCCCAATGGGCGCACCGTCGCTGACGAAATCGCCGGCTTCGACCGGTTCTCGGATCTGATGGATACGCGCTTCAAGATTGCGGGCGTGCCGTTTGGTCTCGACTCCCTGCTCGGCCTCCTGCCCGTGGCAGGCGATGCGATTACGGGCGCGGCGGGCCTCTATGCGCTCGGCACGGCAGCGCGGCTCAAACTGCCCATCACGGCGCACATTCAGATCATCTGGAATCTTGTGGTCGATGTGGTCATCGGCTCCATCCCGCTGGCGGGCGATGTGTTCGACTTCTTCTTCCGGTCCCACCGCAAGAATTTCCGCGTCGTCGAGAAACACCTGATCAAGCGCGCCAAGCGTCATCACAAGGATCTGGCCAAAGCCTAGATGCTTGATTTGGAGCCTTCGGTCGCTCGCGAGATAAGCCATTCGCCCTTGCCGGACTCGCACGCAGCGAACCGGCCGCGCTCCTTGCCCGGAATGACATAGCTGAGATCCCGGCAGGTCAGCGTCACGCTGCGATCGACCTGCGCCGTCACGGACCGCTGCACCGCGCGATATTCGCTGACCGAATAGCTGACCGTTTTCAGCACCGGACGGCTCGCTTCGCGCGTCGTGGTCTGCTCGATGGTGATCTCCATCCGCCCGCCCTCTGGCAGGGCAATCTCCGAGACCGTGCCATCCTGCGCGGAATTCACAATCGTCAGGAACTCGGCCTGCAGCGTCTCAAGCGCCGCCTCGGATACCGGCGCATCCGCGGTGCGCTGCACGCGCTCGGCCATGAAGGCTTCGACCTTTTGCGACGCCTGTTGCACCGGCACCGGGCGGTCAAAGGCCCGCACATGGGCCGCGTTCGGCTTCAGGGCCGGCGGCACGGCGCGCTCGACCGGGGTCTGCGCGACCAGCACCAGGGGCTTGGACGGTTTCAGCGACGCCGTGGTCGGCATCGGGCCTGAATAGGCGGCCCAGGTCGCAGCCGGCTTCGCCTTCGGCGTCCGCACCAGCGGCTTGACCTGCGGCGTCGGCGCGACCGGCAGGCTGACCGCATTGGCCATCGAAACATACTGCACTGGCGCGCGCAGCGCCTGCACTTCCGCAGCGGCCACCCGGCGTGCCTCGGCAAGACGGTCGGCTTCCAGATTGGCAAGGCGCATGGCCTCGGCCTCGGCATGGGCGATACGGCGCGCTTCCAGTTCAGCGAGACGGGTCGCCTCGGCGCGCACGGCGGCGGCCTGCTCTGCGTCCAGTTCAGCCTGACGGATCGCTTCCATCCGGGCGACGCGGGCCGCTTCCTCTTCGGCAAGGCGGCGCTTTTCGGCGGTCGCATCGGCAAGGCGGGTCGCTTCGGCGAGGCGCGCAAGGCGCTGCTCTTCGGCGAGTTGCTGGGCTTCGGCTTCTGCGATGGCAGCGGCGGCGCGGCGCTCAGCCTCAGCGGAGGCAGCCAGTTCGGCGGCGCGCTGGGCCTCAACCTGCGCCTCGTTGCGCGCGGCAATGTCAAACGCGATAGCCTTGTAATCGAACCAGGGCTGGGCCGCCCCATCCACCGGCGCAGAGGCGCCCGCCATGGCAAGGGCCGAGGCCTGGCTGGACGTGATGCGCTGGCTGGTCGCCGCTTTCAGGGCTGCGCGCGTTTCCGCCGCCGCATCCTCGTCGCCATCGGCCGTGTCATTGCCAGTCAGCGCATTGTCGGCCGCCATGAAAGAGAGGCCCGCAAAGCCGAGCACGGCAAGGCCGGCAAAGGCGAGCTGGGACAGTTTCGACAGCCGCTCACCCATTTTGGAGTCATCATCGCCATCCCCGCCGCCGAGGCTGAGGCCATTTGACAGGGTGATCGCCGGCAGGGCGCCGCCCATCGACGACATCGCCCTCATCAGCATCGGCGCGCGACGTGGCTGCGGCTCGGTCATCGCATTGACGGGCCGCTTCGGCCTGGCCGCCCGCATTGGCGCAGAACGGGTACGGCCAGCCTCCAGCGTCGGATACTGAATGCCGGAGGTGATCGCCAGCGTGGACTGGGGCCGCACGGCGCGCCGCGCTTCCAGCCGCTCGCGGAAGGAGGCGTCGGGCGCAGGCCGCACCGGCGCGTCCACACGCTCATGGACACTGTCCAGAACGGCGCGGCGGAGGGAGTCGGGAAGAAGGGAAACGGGCTCATGCCCATCTGTCATGTGCGTCTCAAGCATGACCCTATCTAACCTCCCTCTGCCTACCTTAACCTTAACGGCCCGACTATATCGCGTTAACCGAGATCAAACTATCCCTCCCGGCAAAGAGTCTTGTGAGAGTTGCGTGACCGCCCGGATCGTGTGCAGCGCTTGTAATCGCGGGCTTTCCCACCTATTGCATCCCCGCAATCAGCAGGCCCCATAGAAGGTACAAATTCATGTCCGTTTCCGCTCCGAAAAAAGTCGTGCTCGCCTATTCCGGCGGACTGGACACGTCGATCATCCTGAAATGGCTGCAGACGGAATTCGGCGCCGAAGTCGTCACCTTCACCGCAGACCTCGGCCAGGGCGAGGAGCTGGAGCCCGCCCGTGCCAAGGCGCTCGCCGCCGGGGTGAAGCCGGAGAACATTTTCATCGAAGACGTGCGCGAGGAATTCGTCCGCGACTTCGTCTTCCC
>TARA_R110001632_G_scaffold2096_7_pt1 | contig 10395 bp, 4 predicted proteins | sample TARA_R110001632 | Tara Oceans TARA_R110001632 (sample SAMEA4398266) | marine metagenome | biome: Polar Biome; feature: [SRF] surface water layer (ENVO:00010504); material: water (ENVO:00002006), including particulate matter (ENVO:01000060) such as... | depth 5 m
ATGTGATTATTAAGAGAACAACTCAATCAACTGATGTGATGGGTAAAAGCCTTGAAACATCAGGAGAGGCAACGCAAGACGCTAACGGAGACTACATTGTTAATAACACGGCTGAAAATATAGAGTTAAATGAAGACGCAAGAGTTAAGTACAAGTCTGATGAAACGGTTGCGGATAAAATAAGAAGCCTAAAAGTAACAGGATCAGAAACAACCATAGATGAAAACGGTAATACTGTTCCTGCTGAAAAAAGAAATTCTTTACAGTTCTTTGATGCGGCCTGGAACGCTTCAATGGAGGCGGCGGCAGTAACCATAGAAAAAGGTGGTAGCTTATTCAAGACGTTATCAAATGCAAAGTCAAAGTTTCAAAAAACAGCTTTTTATCAGTCTTTTAAAACAGAGGCAGAGAAAGATGCTGAAATGTATAAGTTTATGGTGGCTCTAGAAGAGAAGCTAGGAACCGAAGAATTTTCTAAAGCAGAAAAAGCATACACTTCTTTAAAGAAAAAAGCAGAGGCTCAGTTTAAGAAATCAGACTACTATACTAGCCTTGTAAAAGACAATGGAAGCAATGACCTTTCCGCAAGAAGAAAGGCAATGGTTGATTTTAGAGCTAAATTAGACGCAGAGACTGATAGGCTTATATCAGAAAGAATGAAGTCTGGAGAGCTTGGTAACGTAGATAATATTGTTACTGACTATGCTGCAAAATCTAGAAAGAGTAGAGACACTCAGATAGATATGAAAGAAAGTATATCTTCAAAGATAAGAAGAGCCACTGAAAAGGAGAACAAGAAAGATCCTTCTTACTTAAAGAACATTAAAAAAGAAATACTATCCTACATGGAGCAGGCGCTTCCGAAAGGAAAGTATACCAAGAAGGAATTAATCTCTTTTGCAAATCAGATAAATAACGCAGCAACAGCCGCTCAAGCCGAAAAGATATTTAAAAGGATTGATAAGAAATCTGAAAGATCTGAAAAGCAAAATAAACAACAGCAGAATAACGATTTACTTAAAAGAATTAAAGATCTACCCAAGAAAGGGAAAGAGTTATATTTTAAAAATAGCAAAATAAAAGTAACTCCTGAAGCCTTAAAACAATTAGAGCAGTTTCTGACTGAAAATGACTTAAGTCAAGATGCGATAGAGGCAATGTCTACGGATGAAATTGTACTTCTAAACAACTCTATAGATGAAATAATAAACACAGGAAAGTTAGATCAACAAAAACTTGTTAAAGAAAGAAATGATATAAGGAGAACTGAGAAAGCAACGGTCTTAGAGGGTTTCAATGACCTACTAAACAAGAAGTCTATGACGATAGAGGAACTTGCTGAAATGGACTCAAAAGAGGTAAGGGGAAGCTTTATTATTGATGGGAAACTATATACCGCTTCAGAGGCGATAAGTATGGCAAAGAAGGCTAAAAAAGAAACCTCCGAAGATGTTGTAGAGCAAGTCGCACCTGAAAAATCTGTATCTGAAGATGTTGCAGTTGAGGAAGAGCAAAGCAAAATAAAAGACAAGTCAACCGATGAGTTAGAAAAAAGACAAGCAGAACTTGAAGACTCTAAAGAAAGATTTAGAAATGGTGAAATAACTGAAGAACAATATGATAAAGAAAGGACAGAAGAGAATGAAATAGATAGATTATTATCTAAAAGAGAGTGGGATAGTGTAGTTAACTCTCCAATAGACAATGTTATTGAAACAATTGAACAATTACAGATTAAAAATAAAACACAACCAAACGGATTTTCAGCGTATGGAGAAGCTTCAGACTTAAGAAAGGCAAAAAATGTTGCAAAAAAATACACTACAGAAGAAGTAACTAAAGAAGAGGCTCTTAGTGATTTTAAAAAATCATTTATATTAGGGAGTCCTGATTTAAGTTATGCAGATGCTCTTATGGCTAAAGAGTCTGTTCTGGTACTATTAGAAAACGGTTATACTAATAGTAAGTTGGTGGATATTTTTACTTCAAGTTACACAAGTGATGGTTTTAGTAAAGAGGAAGGTTTGAGTGTTTTAAATAGTCTAGTAGAAAGATTAAAAATACAAAATAGATCAGATTCATTGAAAACAGTATCTGAAGATGCCGTGTCTGAGGAGGTCATATCTGAAGATGCTGTAGTAGAAGAAGTTGCTGAGGAAGGCACAACTGAGGAGGCGAGAGATATAAACTTCTATCCTTCTATGGATATGTCAACGGAAGGTCAAGAGGGTAAGAAAAACATGGTTCAAAGGTTCTTTAACACTGCATTAAGTATCTCTGATATAGAAGGGCTTAGTAAGCTTTTATATATGAACAACCTAAAAGGTCGATTTGGAAGGAAAAAAGGAGAATACAAGGGGAATAAACAACTAAAGGAATATCTAGAAAATAAGATACTAAAACCTATAAAGTGGGCATTTGCTACCGAGCAGGATCAAAACCAAGAGATTGAAGATAATGTAAGAGCTGAAATAAAAAGAATCTTTGGAGATGGCGTTTTGGATAAAGCAGGACGAGTAGCCGGTATTAGGTCTATTCTTCCCGCTGAACTTTCAAGGAAGGTAGATAACTCTAAGAGTAAATTTCATGCGCCGCCAGATGGAGGCGCTCTTAAAGAAGGGTATCAGAAATCAAAAGAACTGACAAATGATGAGGTAATTGATTTATATTTATATGGAAAAGATTCAGAGTCTAGAGCAGTTTTAGAGAGACAGGGATATAAAATGGATGCAGTTGATCAGTACATAAAAGAAAACAGCAACCTATTAAAGTATTCTGAATTCATAGAAAACCAATATAATGTTATAGCTAAAGAGTCTTTCTCATCTACCTTTGCTAAATACAAAGGCGTAGAGGGATTTGGAGACGCATACTACTACCCTAGAAATACTGTTAAAGCAACTGGTATAGATGAATCAAAAGTTCTAGATACTCTTATTGACCAACACGGTCAGAAAGGAATTTTCCTAGGCCCTAAGACAGCAGCAAATTCGCATGTAGAAACCAGAACTAAAATGGGGAAAGATGTTAATCTAGTCATAGAGGGAGGCGCTACTCAGAAGCTTCTAGGCTACATGAAAGGCATGAACCACACTAAGAATTTTCTTGAAATCGCAGATGCAACAGGGTTGTTAATAAGCAATAACGAGGTAAAAAACGCTATTTCAAAATCTGCTGGCAAGAAAAATTTCGCCGCATGGAAAGCACATATGGAGAATATAATATCTGAGAAAACCGAAACTGATGGAGCCGTTGGAGCGGTAAATAAACTTACAACAGTAGCCGTTGTTTCTCAGCTTGCCTTCGAGACAAAAAACCTTGGGAAGCAGTTAACTTCTGCGACTCACTGGATGAATGCAGGGCTAAAGTATGGAATGCCCTTGTTTAATCTTGATCCAAAACAAGTTATGAAGACATTTCAAAGGTCTAAAGGAGAGTCAAAAGAAAATTACAATGAAAGAATAGCTGTGATTAAAATGGTTATGGGAAGCTCATTCGTTAGACAAAGATTTAGAGGAGGTGATGTTGATGTTGCAATAAATAATGTCTTAAATGATTCAAGCTCAGGAATGATAACTCAGGGTTCTAAGGCTGCTTTATTCCTCACTAGACTTGGTGATATGGGCGGTGTTGTTCTTGGGGGAATACCCTTTACAGCAAAGTTGTATAAGAAATACAGAACCCCTATAGATGAGGGAGGACGAGGAATGAGTCATGAGCAAGCAATGAAGGCGGCATATGTGGCTTTCACCGCAGAGGCAACAGATGTTCAGCAGAGTACTAGAGCAGACAACAGATCTCTATCTCAGTCAAATGCATTAGTTAGAGCTTTGACAACATATACAACATCTCAGCAGTCTGTACTGAAAAGAATAATAAATGCAAAAAGGGCTTTTAGCACATGGGGCATGCAGTCAAAGGAACAAAAAAAACAGGCCGTATGGGATATGATTTATTACCCTACGTTTGGAAACTTTATATTCCAATCTGTTTCTACAGGATACATAATGTCAATACTGAATGATGAAGACGATGAGGGGGATCCAGAGGTAACAAAAAGAAAACTTCACGATTCTTCCTGGAACACTGTTCAGTCTCTAGCTCAGGGTTTTGGACTACTCGGAAAGCCTGTTGATGCAGCTTTAAACTCACTAAGAGGTCAAGATTGGTATAACAATATTCCTTTTATTGAAAAAATGTATGATATGGCAGAGAACCCTGCAGGATTCATAGAGGCGCTGTCGGCAGATGCAGAAATAAATGTAGGAGAAGGATTAACCGTTCCTGCAGATGCTCTTCCGGTGGATATCCTTAAAGAAAGAAATATTATGAGACAATTTTTGTCAATGGATGAAAACAAGAATTGGTTTATTGAGAATGATTATTCTGATCAGTACTCATCTTTAATGGAAAAAAAGGAAAACGAAGCTATAGTTTACTATGATGCTGAACCATTTTCAGAATTATGGAATCAAAGAGTTGCAGAGGCAAGGAGTAAAACCACAATTGAAAAAATGAGCGAATACCTAACTCCAAACCTAGATGATGCAGCCTTGGAGGCATTTGGGAAATGGGCCGAAGTGCATGATTTTAAGTCTTTTGTTGAAGCTGCTCAGGATTATGACAAGGTTTATCTTGGGAAATCCTCACGTCAAAAGGGGAGCAATTTTGACAAAGCTAAAGAGATAGGAAAAGATAGATACGGGGTAAATGAGAAGGATCTTTACGGTGGCCCTTCTCAGGGAAAAAGAGATTTACTTTGGAATGTACAACAGTGGTTAAGTGGAGGTGGAGAGGAATATGTTCCAGAAAGAGCATTAACAAGGAATTATGCAGATTTAGAACTAAAAGATAGATCGTTATTTTTAGAAAAACTAAAAACAATAGATCCTGAAAAATATAACGAAGAATACATAAGAAAGATGTCAATTAAGGAACTTAGCGATTTGTGGACAGATATAGTTAATTATGGAGTTATGTATCAAGAGCCAGCGTCTATGAAAACCGAATTTATTAAAGACGTAGGCAAAGGCCTAGATAATACGATTAAAGGTAATAGCCCAGAAAAAGGTGCAGGGTTTAAGGTTGATTGATAAATACGTTGCTTTAAAAAAAGAGAGGATATAAATTTTTAAATTTGTAATAAGAAAATAAATAAATGGCAGTACCAATTACAATACCGTTCAAAGCATCGCTACTAAACAGCGATAAATGTAGCTCTCTAGAGTTATCTTGCGATTGCTCAAGCATATCGTTTCAGGACTCATCGAACTATACAACTAATGATATGGATGGGCATACTGCCTCTCTATTCACAAGTAGAACAATTACTATTACGAAGCCCGATGGCGGTATATATGTGATGGCTACATCTGATGTTGCCTCTGCTGATAGAATTATTCCTGCATATTCAGCTTCTAACAACAAGTTTACGTACAACTTTATAGACACAGATGAAGATGGTCTTTATCAAGTTAGACTGTGTAGCTATCCAGATTGGTCGTCTTCTGTTGCTTATATAAAAAATGTTGCAACTATAGTTCTTAGAAGTGGTAAGCTTTACAAGTCTATAGCTAACTCTACAAACGTAGACCCTGATACAGATACTGACAACTCTCATTGGTCTGTGTATACTGATCCAGGTGCGTGTAGCGATACAAGATATTGTACAACGCAAACAATTGTAGTTACTTGTATATCTATTGATGATTGTTATCGAAAAGCAGTTGCTGAGGCTTTCTGTGGAATGCAGAAAAATCCATGCAAGGACATGTGTGACAATAAAGACTTCATGAAAGCCATGAAGATGAGAGTAGTAATGGACGGATTAGAATATGCTTCGTGTGGTTTAGATTGGGTTAATGCCCAAAAGCACGTAGACATTCTAAAGTCACTATGCTGTTGTAAATAATGGGCTGTAGCTGCGATAAAAATATAAACTGCGACAATGGAGCTAAATGCTTTTGTGGAATAACTCTAAAGTTAAAAAACTCCGCAGGAGCAGCTATTGAGAACCTTTCAGGCTCTGGATACGATGACGGATCTGGCAATATAACATATCAGTTTGAATCAGGTATAACTTTTCCTACAGGTGTTTTAACGCTATCCTATAGCTCTACACTAAAAAGATGGGAGTTAATACATACTCATCCCACATTGTATCTTCCTGCGCCTTCTTTTCTTTTTGGAACGTACACCACAGACGCTTTATGTCCAGACACTGATTGTGATCTAGACTTATCTTGCAACACTTTAAGTTTTGAATTTGTAGGAACAGGTATTGGAAATATTGAGTGGCAAGGAGACTTTTACAACGGTCAAAAACTTTACAGACTTAATACTTCTGATTATTCTTCTGCTCCAGCTTGGGGTAATGCTATTGTGTATTGGGGGAACAATCTCGCCATGCAGGAGAATAACGGCATCTCTACTAATAGGTGGCTTTTTGTCATCTTAGGCACTTACACTTTAGAGACGATACCGTTTCCTTTAGAGCAGGTATTTTCAACTGGTGATACACAAATGAGCCAATTAGGATATATAGATAGCACTACTGCAGTCTGCGCTAGCGGTTCATTTCAGCCTCCTCTTGTCGGAGCATATCCTGCTAGAGTAGGAACAGTGCCTTCAGGCCCTCAAGGGTATACAGGTGAGATAGACAAGGTAGAATGTCAATGCTGTGATGAGGAGGTAACCATAAGTATAAGAGCAAGTGTTTCTTCTGAACTGAAATACACCGCCAATATATCCAAGGATGTTCATGGAAACACATTAGGGCACAACGGTCTTCAATATTATATTTTTAATGACGGGAGTGAAGATTTATACGTTTATTTTAACGGTACTGCTTGGGTTGTTGGAGATGGCTTCTCTCAGGAAGACTACGTTAGTACTTCAAGCGGAGACTGTCCGTATGGGTTTTATACTACCCTGCCCTATGCCGGTGCAGGAAACCCGTTTAAGATAATAGAAATAAGAGGAGTTAAGTGTTTTGATTGTTGCGATTATTATACGCCTAGATTCACTAACTTTATACGAAAGCAAAGAGCCATACTTGTAGATGAAACATCATACATAAGAAGTAAAGAGGTCTTTGGACTAAAATGTGGAGGAGACTGGCAAGACCTTTTCCGAAAGCATTTAATTATAGACACCTTGAGTTGCCTACCTTACGGGGTTTTGTGCGAAGAACAAGAGGAATGTCTAATTGAAAATTTATATAAAAACTGTAATTGTTAAAGATATGAGCTGCACTACATGCGGAAGCAAAACAAACTGTCATTGTTCAGACAACTGTCCGAATAAGACTTCAGATATAACAACCTTTGACTGCACATCTCTAAGCGCTATTACTATTCCGTGTGGAGCTAGTTTGTGTGATGTCTTAGGTCTTTTAGAATTATATATTACTAACACTGCTAGCGAGGTGTCTGTAATAAATAATTACTTAAATATAACCAAGCACGATCTTTTAACGTCTGCGCCCCCCACAACTCCCGTAAGCACTCAAACTGCTGCGATTGCATTAACTTGGGCTGCTCAGGCAACGCAAAAGCCCGCTATAGTTCACGATGACGATAGTGCATATTCTTCCGTAACTGGTCTTTGGACTTGTCCAACTTCAGGAAGGTATAGCATAGATTTCTCTATTAAGATGTCTATAGCTACTGGCAACGGATGGTATACATCTGGTTCAGCGGGAATGATTCAGGCAGCTGTGGTTAAGGATGCTACCGAAGATGTTTATGTTGGAGGTACATACGCATCTGTAAACATACAAAAGAGTGCATACATAAGCGGATCTATAGAAGGGTTTCAAGTAGCCGCTGGAGATAAGTTATGCCTAAAGATAATAAACACAACAGGAACGAGCTATGCAAGCGCTGTAGCGGGTGATTTCTCAAGAATGTCAATAAGAAAAGTTTAATAATTAGAAAAAATGACAATACAAGTAACAGATAGTTTTAATCAATTAAAAATAGTAAGCGGAAATATAGTTCAATACTATAAATACGCAACGGTAAAAAGCCTTTCTCCCGTATCGGATTCTAAAGGCGATTTTGCGGTAATTATTAATTTCATTGTAGATGACAAGAACAATCCTTTAATCTTAAAGATGAAGGACGTATCTAATCAAGGGACATGGGTTAATAACGCTACAGGTGCTAATGCAGCAATAGAAACTATATCCGATTGGATGCACACAGATAATCCAAGCACAGAGGTACAGGTAACAGGCTGGACGTCTCCTTTAGGTCAAAAGCCTATGGCGACATCAATACCTGTTGTTATATCAAGTGACCAAAGCGACATAGATGTTATCTTAAAAGGCCCATTAGGTCAAGCTGCTGAAGCTGCTTCAGTATCAGTTGTAATAGCAAGTGACCAAACAGGAGCAATTAGAACTCCTGGAATAGAAAGAGTAACAAATGCTGCTAATGTTGCGGCAGGTGCTTACTCAGTTTCTTTTGCAAACGTTCATGCATCTGCAAACTCAACCGTAAAAACAGTAATTCTTAAGCCTGGAGAAACTATAACATTTGATGCGGGAGCTGTAAATAACACTCTTGGTGCAATTGCTTATGTTGCAACAGGATCAGAATTATTGATTATAAAAATAACATAAGTTATGCCAACTAACATCAACTTTAATAAAAGACTAGGTGTTTCAGGTGGAACTAATATAACACTTCCATCATCTGGTGATACTGCATCAATGATATGGACTATTACTACTCCAGCAGACAATCATACTTTTAAAATAGAGAGTCTTGCTACAGCTGGGTTCAATAACTATGATATAGATTGGGGGGATGGAACTTCAGAAAGTGGGATTACTATAGGTAACAAAACACACGTATACGCAACTGCAGGGCTTTATGAAATAAAAGTAATTGGTGACATATATATTAGGATGAGCAGTGCTACTACTGCGCATTCCTCAGTATATACAGAATGGAAGCAATGGGGAACAAATGCAAAAGTAACAGGATTTCGTGAATGGTTTTACGGAGCTTCAAACATGGCATATACCGCTACTGATGCACCTACATTTGATCTTAAAGTTTCTGCTAGTTATTGGGGCCCTTATAGATCTTTTTTCAATTGTGACGGTATAACATCTTTAGATTTAAGCGGATGGGATGTATCTTCTTTGCAAAATATTGGTCAAAGCACATTTCAATCAATGAATAACCTTGCATACTTAAATATATCAAATTGGAATTTAAGTGGAATAACTTCTTGGGCAAATGGTATTTCATCTGTAGGAAGTTCAGTTGTAGGTGGGTGTGAATTAATTGCACCTAATGTAAAATTAAATGCCGCTACAAGTTTAAGCTCACTCTTTTTAAATAGTGCTTTTAAATCAATGAATGTAGATAATTGGACTTTAAATCCAACAAGCGTTAATTTAAACCAGATGTTTAGAGGAGTAGGCGGATCAGCCGCTTCTTATTACGGATTAATAGATTTAGATTTATCTACTTGGAATAATATTGGAAGCAACATAGTTTCTAATTTAGCTTTATGGTTTTATAGTGCAAGAGGTATTAAAACTTTAAATATATCAAATTGGGATTTAAGGCACGTTACAGACTTTAGACAGTGTTTTTACCAAATTACTCATTGTGAATATATAGAAGGTTTAAACGAACAAAGATGGGATTCTGCAACAACTTTAAGTGATTGTTTTGAAAACACATTTAAATTAAAGTTTGATACTCATAATTTCCACAATGATTTTGGCAGTTCTTGGTCAGTAACAACTTTTACAGATTGTTTTAGAAGAAATGGATTTACTAACGCAACTGGAGATAGAGGAGTTTTTCCTAATATTGTAAATTGGGATATGTCAAATGCAGTTAGTCTTTCCGCAATGTTTAGAGAAGCTAGATATAATGGCACAAGTACATTTGCTCCATCTACAAGTTGGGATTTAAGTAATGTTACAAGTTTATCATCATTTGCATATGCTCATGTAGGTATTCAAGTTTGGGATTGGTCAAATGTAACTATAGCAAGTACTATGACAAATATTTCTTTATTTGCAACTTATGTAAGTAGTGGTTCAAGTCCGCAGGCATTAAGCACAATGATATTTGGATCAAACTGTAATTTTAGTGGAGTTACAACATGGGCAAATTTTGCTAAAAATAGAGTGTCATTGACAACTTTAACATTTGATAGTGCAGTTAGTTTTGCAGCTACTACAAGTATGGCTACTTTTGCTAATGCAGCACCTTTAAGTACAGCGAGCTATGATGCATTACTAATAAGATTAGATGCAACAAATAATAATAATTCTGTTGTTCTTTATTTAAATCTTGCTCAATACACGTTAGGAAGCGCTGCTGAAACAAGCAGAACACAATTAGTTACTAATCAGTCTTGGAC
>TARA_R110001632_G_scaffold219891_1_pt1 | contig 10394 bp, 6 predicted proteins | sample TARA_R110001632 | Tara Oceans TARA_R110001632 (sample SAMEA4398266) | marine metagenome | biome: Polar Biome; feature: [SRF] surface water layer (ENVO:00010504); material: water (ENVO:00002006), including particulate matter (ENVO:01000060) such as... | depth 5 m
TTATCAGCACAATGTGGTGCAAACAAGGCGTATGCTTCATCAGCAGCGACTTTCGCAGGGCGACCACGTTTGTCTAGGCTGAAGTTGTAGAAACCTTTGCCGTTTTTCTGACCTAAACGCTCAGATTTGTACAACAACGTCACCGGATCGTTATCGATCTTTTGCATACGCTCAGGAATACCGTCAGCCATTACGCTTGAGGCGTGATCTGCGGTGTCCATGCCCACTACGTCAAGTAGGTACGCTGGGCCCATAGGCCAACCGAAGATTTTCTCCATGACTTTATCGACTGCAACAAAATCTGCGCCGTCCATAACTAACTTGCTAAAGCCCGCGAAGTAAGGGAACAACACACGGTTTACCAAGAAACCAGGGCAATCATTCACTACAATCGGGGTTTTACCCATCTTCAAGGTGGCCGCTACAACGGTTGCGATAGTCGCGTCTGTGGTTTTCTCGCCGCGAATAATCTCAACCAAAGGCATTTTGTGCACGGGGTTAAAGAAATGCATGCCGCAGAAGCGTTCTGGCTTTTCTAAGCTTTTTGCTAACTGGTTGATTGAAATCGTGGATGTGTTTGAGCAAATCACCGCGTCATCAGACACATGTTGCTCAGTTTCTTTAAGCACGATGCCTTTAACTTTCGGGTTTTCAACGACCGCTTCGATAACCAAATCAACGTCTTTAATCGCTGAGTATTCAAGGGTAGGTACGATGCTGTTTAAGGTGCTGGCCATTAGCGCTGGGGTGACTTTACCGCGCGCCATGCCTTTGCCTAAAATTTTAGCCGCTTCATTTAAGCCAAGGTCTAATGCACCTTGGTTAATGTCTTTCATAATAACCGGCGTGCCTTTCACGGCTGACTGATAGGCAATACCGCCCCCCATGATGCCTGCGCCTAATACCGCAGTTGACTTAACGTCTTTAGTCGACGCTTTAGCCTGCTTCTTACCTTTGCTTTTCACGAGTTGGTCAGCAAGGAAGATACCCACTTGGGCTTTCGCTGCATCACTTTTCGCTAATTTGGTAAAACCTTGGTTTTCAAGCTTTAATGCACCATCGCGGTCTAAACGGGCTGCGTTAGCAACAGTATCTACCATGGCGTGCGGTGCTGGGTAATGTTTACCCGCTTGAGCGAATACCATGGCTTTGGCTGTTGAGAAGCTCATCAAGGATTCGTTTTTGTTCAACTTAAGCGGAGCCTTTTTCTGAGCGCGACGTGCTTCCCAGCCAAACTTACCGTCAATCGCGTCTTGCAACATACTAAGCGCTGCATCACGTAATTTTTCAGGTGCAACGACTGCATCGACTGCACCTTCCGCTAATGCTTTAGCGGCTTTACGGTCACGGCCTGTGGTCATCCACTCTAGGGCGTTATCAGCACCGATTAAGCGAGGTAGGCGTACTGTGCCACCAAAACCGGGCATTAAACCGAGTTTAACTTCAGGTAAGCCGATGGCTGCTGTGGTGTCCGCCACGCGCAGGTCACAGGCTAGCGTCATTTCACAACCGCCGCCTAAGGCAAAACCATTGATAGCCGAAATTGTCGGGAAAGGTAAGTCTTCGAATCGATCGAATACTTGAGACGTTTTCGCTACCCAAGTCAGCACTTCTTCTTCGGGCATGTCGAACAAGCTAGTGAATTCGGTAATATCAGCCCCTACGATAAAGGTCGACTTATTCGAACGAACCAAAACACCCTTCACGTCTGACTGACTGTTAAGGGCTTGAGTGGCTTCGTCTAGCTCACTAACAGTTTGACGGTCAAATTTATTCACCGAACCTTGAGCATCGAATACAAGCTCTGCAATGCCGTTTGGCAACAGCGTTACGTTGAGGCATTTGCCTTCATATATCATTATTTTCTCCTTTGGCTATGGCCAGGATTGAGGGTATCAACTGGATAAACGTTCAAATTACGATTAATTCCTGAACAACTTTTTAATTAATATCTTCATATCAAAACATCAACTAATTTATAACAATTATAAAATTGGGGTAACTTGCCATATTTCAACTGGTCATGCCAGTTAAATATGTTGAAACTTAGGTTGTCCCTATGCCATCAATGCAGATATCTTATGGTAGTAATTTAACCAATAAACGAGGCAGGGCTATTCTGCGTATCAACCATTTTCTGTTGCTACTGCTAGTGTGTTTTTCATCTCAAGCAACAACTGTACTTTCCCCAACAGAACAAAAACTGACAAACCAGCGCAAAATTTTCGTCGAAGCAGAATCTCTGGCTTACAATCCTCAAAGCGCTGAGTATCAAGCGTTAGTCGCACAGTTAGTAGACTATCCTTTGCTACCTTATGTCCAGTTGAAAGCATTGATGCACAACATCAATAGAAAAAATGAAACAGAAGTTAAGGCTTTTCTAGCGCGTTATGAAAATACCCCACTGGACAGATCATTACGCAAGGCGTGGTTGCGGTATTTGTCAAAATCCCAGCGTAAAGTTGAGTTTTTAGACGCATACAAAAACACCGGTAGTGCCGAGTTAGCTTGTCGAAAAATTGAATTTAGCCTGTCGGACCCCGCTCAGCGTGAAGTTGCCTTAACCGAAGTGCCCAGATTATGGGTGGTGGGTCAGTCTCAGCCCAAAGCCTGTGATCAGGTTTTTCGTATCTGGCAAAAAGAGAATCTGTTAACCAAAGAAATGGTTTGGCAACGCCTAGTACTGGCCGCCACCAACGGTAAACAGACATTAGTGCCCTATTTGAAAAGGTTGCTGCCTGAGGATCAGCGCTACCTAGCCGATTTATGGCTAGCCGTGCGCAAAGATCCAAGCTATGTCAGTCGCGGCTCGAAATTCCCCCATAAACAGGTAGACAAAGAAATCCAGATATTGATTTACGGGTTACGACGCTTGGCTTTTAGCGAGCCTGAGTTAGCCTTGAAAAGTTGGTTTGCGTTAGAAAAACGCTTTGCCTTTAGTCTACCTCAGCGCCAGTCGATGACCGAACGTTTCGCTATCGCGTTGGCTGTAGCCGACCATCCCCAAGCAGATTTATGGTTAGATAAAGCCAGTGCTGATTCATCTGATATTGAGTTGTTTCGCTGGCATCTGGCTCACGTATTGCGTTTAGGTAATTGGCAACATGCCTTAGAGCTGATTGAAGCGGCACCACAAGGAATTTATCAAGACTTGGCTTTTCAATACTGGTTAGGCCGCTCATACGAACAATTAAAAGCGGGAGATTTAGCCCAACAAACCTTTAGCAAACTGGCGGATCAACGACACTATTATGGGTTTATGGCCAGCGGTAAATTGGCTCAAAAACCTACGCTACACGACAAAACCCTGAGTTTTAGCGCTGTGCAGCTTCTTGAAGTGGCTAATATGCCCCAAGCTAGGCGGGCTTATGAGTTTTTACAATTAGAACGTGACCTTAGCGCTAGGCGTGAATGGTACGACTTACAGTTAAAGCTAACGGAACAACAAAGCTTGATGGCCGCTGTGCTGGCCGATAGTTGGCAATGGCATGACCAAGCTATATTCACCTTTGCGCGAGTGGGCTATTTAGATGATTTAGAGCGCCGCTTTCCCATCGCATACGATAAAACGTTGATCAATAGCGCCGAAAAACACCAAATAGATCCTGCGTGGGCGTTTGCTATTGTGCGCCGTGAAAGCTCCTTTATGGCGGATGCCAATTCACATGCTGGCGCCCGCGGCTTAATGCAGTTGATGCCCGGCACGGCAAATTATTTAGCCAAAAAGAAAGTGGGTCGTAGCACCTTGTTTGATCCAAAACAAAACGTCGAGTTTGGCACGCAATACATGCGCTACCTAATGGACAAAATGGATAACAATCCGGTGCTCGCTACCGCGTCATACAACGCAGGCTGGCGTAAAGTATTGGATTGGCTACCCGAGCAAGACACCGTGCCTATGGATATATGGGTGGAAACGATTCCTTACAAAGAAACCCGAAACTATGTAAAAGCGGTCATGGCATATAAACAGATCTACTCTCAGCGCTTAGGCCAGCCTAGTCATGTGTTTAAAGAGTTAGTCGATATGCAAATTGCCCCTATACATCAATGAGGTAGCTAGCGCGATAATCGCGGGTTGTGATACCGTAAAGGGATGATCAACTCGTGGACGTAAAACATGCAACAGCTAGCTCAACTTTATCCGCAACATATCGAAGAATTACAAGCCAGAACAAAAGAGGCCTTGTCTCGCGAGGGCATTGACGGCCTAATTATTCATTCTGGGCAAGCCAAACGTATGTTCTTAGATGACAATAATTATCCGTTCAAATGTAATCCTCAATTTAAAGCGTGGTTGCCCGTCATCGACAATCCAAATTGCTGGTTAATTGTGAATGGTTCAGATAAGCCTAAGCTGATTTTTTATCGTCCAAAAGATTTCTGGCATAAAGTGCCGCCTGAACCCAATGACTTTTGGGTTGAGCAATTCGATGTTGTCTTGTTGACCCAAGCCGATGCGGTTGAAAAACATTTACCCTACGACAGAAGTCGCTTTGCCTATATTGGCGAGTATATCGAAGTCGCCAAAGCACTCGGTTTTGATTTGGTAAACCCTGACCGCGTACTGAATTACTTGCACTACCAGCGCGCGTATAAAACAGACTACGAGCTAGTCTGTATGCGCCAAGCGAACAAATTAGCGGTCGCGGGCCACAACGCTGCGGCGGCGGCTTTTAGAGCAGGCAAAAGTGAATTCGATATTAACCAAGCCTATTTAGCAGCTGTGCGCCAAAGTGATAACCAAGTGCCATACAACAATATTGTGGCGCTAAATGAGAACAGCGCTATATTGCATTATATGGATCAAGACATTGCTGCACCTAGCGAGTTTCGTTCGTTCTTAATTGACGCAGGCGCTAGCTTTAACGGTTATGCCGCGGATATTACCCGCACACATTGCATCGCGAACAGCCCTAAAAATGATCACTTCGCCGAGCTCATCAAGGGCATGGACCAAGTCACATTGACCCTAGTGGATATGCTAAAACCGGGCGTACCATACACTGATGTGCATATTGCCGCTCATACGCTGATTGCTCAGTTGTTGAATCAATTTAATATCGTCAATTTGGCTGCCCAAGACATTCTCGCTGAACAGATTGTGAGTACGTTTTTCCCACATGGAATTGGTCACTTTTTGGGCTTACAGGTTCATGACGTGGCTGGCTACGTGGCCGATGATCGCGGTACACCAAATCCACCACCGGCTGAACACCCATTTTTACGTACAACGCGTATCATTGAGCCTCGTCAGGTTTTCACCATTGAACCTGGTTTATACTTTATCGATAGTTTATTGGCTGATTTGAAAGGCTCTGAAAAGTCTAAGTTTATCAATTGGGATGTGGTTGATAGTTTTAGGCCTTACGGTGGCATTCGTATCGAAGACAACATTATTGTGCACAGAGACAAGAACGAAAATATGACCCGTGACTTGGGTTTACATTAATTGAACGGAAACTCACTGCGCGTTAAATAGCGCCTTAAACTTAGAATGCATTAGCTCAAGATTGAATATTTGAAGACTCACGAGGTTAACGATACACGTTAATCTTGTCAGTCCAACTTACAATAGTAGTACGGCTCTTTGGCCGCTCAATAAGGAAGATATATATGGACGTTTTACTCAGTTATTTACTCTCGGTACAAACATTGCTTTTAGTGTTTGTGATCGTATTACTTAAATCATCTATCAAATTTGTACCCCAAAACCGCGCTTATGTGATTGAACGTTTTGGTAAATATCAGTCTACCAAAGAAGCTGGCTTAAACTTTATTATCCCCTTTATTGACCGCGTTTCTGCCGACCGTTCATTGAAAGAAAAAGCCGTTGATGTGCCCGAGCAAAGCGCGATCACAAAAGACAATATTTCATTGTCCGTGGACGGTGTATTGTATTTTCGGGTGCTTGACCCGTATAAAGCCACATACGGTATTGATGATTATGTATTTGCCGTCACCCAGCTAGCCCAAACGACCATGCGTTCAGAGTTAGGTAAGATGGAATTAGATAAAACCTTTGAAGAGCGTGATGTGCTCAACACCAATATCGTTGCCGCCATCAACGAAGCGTCAGGCCCTTGGGGTATTCAGGTACTGCGTTATGAGATTAAAGATATTGTGCCCCCTTCGTCGGTCATGGAAGCCATGGAAGCCCAAATGAAAGCCGAGCGGGTGAAACGTGCACAAATTTTGGAATCAGAAGGTGACAGACAAGCAGCCATTAACCGCGCTGAAGGTGAAAAAGCGTCTGTTGTACTCGCCGCCGAAGCAGATAAAGCCGAAGCCGTGTTACGCGCTGAAGGTGAAGCAAAAGCCATTGTCGCGGTTGCGACGGCACAAGCTGAGGCGTTACGTCAGGTAGGTGAAGCAGCAGCCACCGAAGAAGGTCAAAAAGCCATACAACTCGATTTAGCGACCAAAGCCATTGAAGCCAAACATGCCATCGCAAAAGAGTCATCCGTGGTATTGCTGCCTGATAGCGGAACCGATATCGCAGGCGTAGTCGCGCAAGCGACCACCATTATTAACTCACTAAATCGAGCTAAGCATGATGTGGTTAAGCGATAATCTCGGTATTGGCCTAATAAGCGTTGGCTTAATATTACTGGTCATTGAAATAGCGGTCTTGGGGTTTTCCACTTTCGTACTGTTTTTTGTGGGAGGAGCGGCCGTTATTACTGGTTTGCTGATGCAAATGGGTGTGGTGGAAGCCACAAATTTAAACGCGACATTATACGTGTCTCTTTTTACCGCATTACTGGCTGTGTTTTTATGGAAACCGCTTAAAAATATGCAAAAAGATGTGGATCCTAAAAAAGCCAGCAATGACCTAATCGGCCTAACGTTTATAGTCGCCGCAGACATCAGCGCTGAAAAAACCGGAATGCATCGTTATTCAGGTATAAACTGGCGTGTAGTCAGTCAAGATCCCATCGCCAGTGGCACCAAGGTAGAGGTGATTGCTGTGGACGTAGGGCAATTCACCATAAAACCTTGCAAGTAAGCTTACGCTGAGCCCATTGGCACATAATGAGGTAAGGCTTCGATACGCGCCAACCAAGCTTGTACAGCGGGGTAAAGGCTCAAATCGAAGCCGCCTTCATGGGCCACATGGGTGTAACCGTACAAACTAATATCGGCGGTAGTGAGCTGTTCACCGACCAAAAATACGCTATGAGTCAACTGAGACTCCATCACAGACAAGGCTTTATGCCCACCAGCTTGTTTAGCTGCATATTCGGCTTTTTTGTCCTCAGGTAAACCCAAGTACTTAGCAATGAAACGCGCAACGGCGATATATGGCTCGTGGCTGTATTGTTCAAAAAATTGCCATTGCTGCACTTTAGCTAATGTAAACGCGTCCGTAGGCAATAAATCACTGCCACTGGCCACGTAATTGATAATCGCGTTTGACTCCCAAAGATGCCGTCCATCATCCAGTGCCAGTAGTGGTATTTTGCCGTTTGGGTTTTTAGCCAGAAAAGAATTAGCTGCTGTATCACCAGCGAGAATATCGACATGCACCCATTGATGCTCGATACCCAATAAGGCACAAACCAATTTTACTTTGTAGCAATTACCCGATTGTTCATCAGCATAAATTTTCATGCAATATTTACCTTATATTATGGTTGTTGTTACGATTTAGCGGTACGGGCAGGTGTTGAATTGAAATGACAATCCTCGCTTGTAATTTTGCCGATAAATCCATATAAATAATCAGCAATAATCAAAAAATACTCGGCAGTAAAATGCGAAAATAACCCACAATAGAGAAGAATGCACCTATGGCTGACCATCGCCCCTTGTTCAAACATATTAGAAATCACGATGCTTTGTTCTCTGAATTAGCTTTATTACGCAGCGAATACGTTGAGCAGTTAGGTTTAAGTCATCATGAATTTCACAAGACCCCTAAATTTATCACCCCAGACGGTCGACGCCTGACCATCGAGCCAGAGCGCAGCATAGTGGTACCCAATGTAACCGTGCTTCGTGGGGTTAAAAACCAATTAGCCAAAAGCATCGCCGGTTTCCACATCATTCCGAACAGCGAAATTGGCTTTCGTTACCCAACAGCCGCGATTGCGGGTAGCGATGCGCCTTTTATCAAACGTTTTCGCTCAGAGTTTTTCCACAAAGATGGTGAAAACCGTAATATCTGCCGCCCGATTAACTTGTCGTACGGGATCAAAAGTCGAGGCAAAGCGGATAATCGTCAAGAGTATGAAGTGTGGGTACAAGACGCTCACTTAGCCCAAGACCCATCACATTTATTTATCGATAAATACGGTGAAGACCTGCCAGATGAAGTACGCCAGTTCGCCTTAGAAGAACCCGTTGTGCATGGCTGGATGGGCGTAAAACGCGCAGCCTTTGAAGCGATTTATTATGATCCAAGTCGCTTTGGCGATATCGCTGTGTGCGTGGGCTTATCCGTTGACGCTTATAACATTGGCGCGCGTCCTGACTTAGCCTATTCAGCGGAGATAGGCAGCTCAATTGCCAAAGGCAATGCTGAATTAGAATGGGAAGTGATGGGCTACTATGCCCCTGTAGGACAGGCCTTTGAGCATGACCAAATTTGGCAAGCCATCGACAGCACCATTGCAGCTATTGCAGCGCCATTAGAAAACACCTATCAAAACGATTTAATATCCACCAACGAAAGTAAAACCGAGCGTATTTTGAGTACGGTTGCCGCAGTGGGATCAACGCCTAAGCAAATAGCCGCATGGAACTTAAAGCCATGGGAGTTTTTAGAAACCACCAGCGAACACCGCATGAAAGAACATGACCCTAGTCGCAGCGTGAACTTGCTAGGCAGACTAAATCGCCTATTTTACCAAGAGAAACAACCCTTACCGTCATTGAATGAAATACATGATTTGATTGCTTAGGCTTAACCCGTCACGTGAAACCGGCAAGTTTGGGCTATAGGTAATGGGTAATGGGCTATAAATAATGGGGAGTATTAGTGCGAAGCAGTGAACGAAACGTTCACAAAAATCAAAAAAGTATCATTGAATAGGCCCGTGAACACGGGCCCAACATTACGTGTTAGTCGCCAGCGACTTGCATATTGTCAATTAAAATTGAACCGGTTTGAATACTGCCTCGACGTTCAATTTCTGCGCCGACCGCCACGATATTTTTCAACATATCGGCTAAGTTGCCGGCAATAGTGATTTCATGTACCGGATACTGAATAATGCCATTTTCAACCCAGAAGCCAGCCGCGCCACGGCTATAATCGCCGGTCACCACATTGACGCCCTGCCCCATCAATTCGGTCACTAATAAACCAGTGCCTAATTCTGCCAGCATTTGTTTATCACTTTGCCCTGACGATTTAATCAGCCAGTTATGGATGCCACCTGCATGACCCGTGGTCTGCATATTCATTTTACGTGCTGAGTAGCTGGTCAATAGATATTGATTCAGTACGCCATCGGTCACGATTTCGGCATCTTTAGTGCGCACGCCTTCATGATCAAATGACGAACTGGCTAAGCCGCGCATAATATAGGGCCGTTCACTAATAGCAAACCAACTAGGTAATACTTGCTCACCTAATTTATCGAGCAAAAACGATGACTTGCGGAATAAGTTGCCACCGCTTATTGCACTGATAAAGTGACCAATAAGGCCTGAGGCAATTTCTTTATCAAACAAGACCGGCATTTTAGCGGTTTTAATTTGACGAGCGCCTAAGCGACCAAGGGTAAATTCAGCCGATTCTTTGCCCACTTGTTCTGGACTTGCCATTAAATTAGCCTGGCGCTCAACGGTGTAGCTGTAATCACGTTGCATGTCACCGTCTTGTTCACCAATAACCACACAACTCATGCTATATCGACTGCTGTTGTAGCCCACGTTCAAGCCATGGCTATTACCGTATACCTTAGTGCCTAAGTTGGCATTGTATGACGCACCATCAGAATTAGTAATACGGGGGTCAAAAGCAAGCGCTGCGGTTTCCGCTTTAATGACTTGCTCAATGGCAAAGTCAGTATCAAGCTCAATAGGGTGATATAAATCGAGATCTTGCGGTTCAAAAGCCATTAGGTCTTTGTCGGCCAAACCGGAACAGGGGTCTTCGCCGGTGTATTTAGCAATCTCAATTGCTTTTTCAACCGTTAACCGCAGCGCCCCAGGACTTAAATCTGCAGTAGATGCACTGCCTTTACGTTGCCCCTTATAGACCGTTATGCCTAAACCACCGTCATTGGTAAACTCGACGGTTTCTACTTCCTTCAAACGTGATGAAACGGCGATACCACGCACTTTAGACATGCTTGCTTCAGCTTGTGTGGCGCCTTTTTCTTTGGCAAGTTTTAGTACATCTTCGACTATTTGTTGGATATCCGTTAATTGCTGCTGCATAC
>TARA_R110001632_G_scaffold60151_4_pt1 | contig 10389 bp, 4 predicted proteins | sample TARA_R110001632 | Tara Oceans TARA_R110001632 (sample SAMEA4398266) | marine metagenome | biome: Polar Biome; feature: [SRF] surface water layer (ENVO:00010504); material: water (ENVO:00002006), including particulate matter (ENVO:01000060) such as... | depth 5 m
GAACCTGTAAAAAGAAAATCTGAACCTGTGATACCGTTAGTTATAGTGTCACCTGCAACTGTTAAGTTAGTATCAACAATAGCATTCCCCTTAACGCAAATGTTATTATTCGCTGTTATCTCTTGACATGCTTCTAATGTATTACTTGCTATTAATGAACCATGAAATATTGAAGTATTACTACCGGTACCTAAAGATAAAGCAGTACATGTACCTAAACCATCCGTTATTCTAGTAATCGCACCTCCTTGCAATTCATTGTTATCGAAAGTTTTAAGTAAACCTTCATACGTTTCGTTTATATTTTTTCCTAATAAGCTACTCATTATTTACTTTCCAATGTTTTAATTCTATTGTTTAAACTTTTTACTTCTTCAATTAAGTATGGTATTAATTTTATATAATCTACAGATAAATAACCATCTTGATTTTCTCTAACTGCTGATGGAATTAATTCTTGTACTTCTTGGGCTATTACCCCTACACCCTCACCAGATTTATTAGATTTTTCATTCCATTCATATTTATAACCATTTAATTTGTTTATAACATTATTCGAATCATCAATTTTAATAATGTTATTTTTTAATCTTTTATCTGACGAAGTGAATGCCGTAATATCATTAGCAGCATTTATCGATCCATTTACTGTTAAATCGCCAGCTGCAACACATATACCTCCGTTAAATGTCGCACACCCTGTAAAATTACTAGTACCACCTGCAACGTTTAAACCACCATTTAATGTAGTGCAACCTGTAACTGTAAGAGTTTGATCAACATTGAGTCTACACATATTTGTAGTACCGCAAATACTATTAGTTCTGACGAACTCATCCTTAACGAATAATTCCCCTTCAATATACGCACCACCATTACATACTGTAAGTAATTTACCATCAGTAAAATTACCACCTGATCCATTTATTATTGCTGGCCCTGTAATTTCAGCTCCAGCGTTTTGTAAGCCTATTGACAAAGAAGATGCTTGACCAATACCATCAGTTAAAATTGCATTTGCATTAGGAGACGCTGTGCGATTTGGATTATTAAATACTCCAGGGGCCCCTCTACCTAAACTCGCTGTCGGCGGTAAACTACTATTATCCGCGACTTTAATAAGAGACGGGTAAGTAAATGCTACTATCTCACCACCTAATCCAGTAATACTTGCCATATATATTATTTATCTAATAAAACTGTCTTAGAAGGGGGTATTCTTTCACCTCTTATTTTAGTTTTTACCATTTCTATTAATTTGGTTTGATAATTGTAAATATTAGTTATTATACGGTTTAACGAGTTACCATTTAATGTTTCATTAACACCAATAGAGTATTGTTTTTGATTATGTATATCTAAATCTTTTTTCTCTTCATAGTTAAGTTCTAAAAAGTCTTTAAATTTTAAATAACCATCTGAAAGTACAGTTTCAAATTCTGCTAATATTTGTTTATTTAAATTTGAACTTAATAGATTTAAATTGAATAAATGCCTATAAAAAGAAGAATTTAACGTTATATTATTAAAAAGTTCATTCTTAATGAATATATCACTTTTTAAATAAAAATTAGGTGATGTTGTATTTAGTAATGAAACCGTATCATTATTTTCTTCAAAACTCATTATCCTTCTATTTGTCCATAATAATAATTTATCTTTATTTTCTACATCACTACCAATTATATTCAAACCACCAGAAGCTAATGTAAATATATCAAAATCTGGTAAATCGTCCCACTCAACTTTATATGCAGAAAATTCATCAAAAACTGTATTCCATAAAGCAACTGAATCAAACGTAATATCTATAGTAAACCTTTCTATTAATTCATTTTGTGTACTTACAAAATATTTATAAATATTTTTATTCGTTTGAAGGTAGTAAACATTACTATCGTTTTCACTAAAAATTATCTTTCTTGTTTCTTCAAAGAGATCAATTAAAGGTATTTCAAATTCAAAAGGATTTTTTGTAAAGGTATATCTATCTAGTTCATTAAAATTATTAGCATCTAAAACAAGTACGTTAAAATTTTTAGTTAATACGTATAATAAGTTAAACGTGTTATTATACGTCATACTAACAAATTCATTATCAGTAAAAAATTTAGCATTTGCATATCTCATTTTATATACAAATTTATCACTGAATTTTTTAATACAGCTGTCTTTACTATCAAATACAAAAATATTGTTATTACCATACTCTATATACGTGTTACCGTTAAAGTTTGTATCGTCGTTACCTTTACCTCCAATAGTATCTAAAAGTTTTATTTTTCTTACACCGGTTCTATCTTTATTAACAATTGTTCTTATATCAGTTTTATACACTTGTCGCTGGTCCTTATCATTAATATATAAAATATCATTATTTTTATCTACAGCAATACTTGTTATATTCTGAAACTTTAATTGTTCATCTATACTTAAACCATCCGCACTCAATACAAAATCAAATTTCGTATTATTTTTATCTAGTTGGTATGCAAATAAATATGAACTTGTACTAACAAATAAACTAAATTCATCAGCAGTTTTTGTACTTTGCACTGAAACTGTATTTATTTTATTTACGTCTAGAAATTGTTTACTATAACCTGATAGAGGTACTAAACTAGGATCTAAACCTCCAGATATAAATCTTTTATTAGAAGCTACCCATTCCCATTCCGTTCCAGCTACAGTGCTTGATAATACTGCATAACCATCGAATGTATCAGGTACTAAAGGATCCTTTATATTATTAAATCTATAAAGATCAATAAAATTTTCATATAGAAGATTTAACTTAAAATTAATCGAATTTTTATTTATAATTTCATTAGGTTTAAATAAAATATCATCTAAAGTATACGACACATTTAGTGTATTGTAAATTGTCCTATCAAAAAACTTTTCCGAATTTATAATATCTGTATTAATATTTTCAATTATCGTTAGTTCGGTCTGTTGTAAATTTTTCGTTTTATAAAAAATACCATCTTTTGAATTATAGTAACCGGTATATTTATTACCATCGAAAGTGAAATTACCTCCATCTGTAAATCCTATTTTTTTTGATTTAGTAATTTCTTTATATTCTTTACTCGATTGATTTATTAGATCTTGACCAATATAAAAATTTGATGATATTTCGTTTGTTGACATAATATTTTAATCTACACTATAAATTAATTTTTGCTGTGAAGGGGTCACTACTTGAACAGAACGTTCTAAATAATCCTTTAATTGTGTTTTGATATCATTATTTATATTGATATCTTTAATGTTAACTTTAATATAGTTACTCACGTTACCTGGTATGTTATAATTAAAAAGTGTATCAATTTCCTCTGTTTTGTTTCTAGTGGCACTTGGTACTCTAAAATATAATGGGTCAATTGATTTAGTCTGTAGTTCTAAATAATTAATCAAACTAGTATCAAAAGAAGTATTATGGACTTTAAAATTCTTTAAAATACCACCTTTACTGTTATAAGATATATCTGTTACAATATTGTCAATCGGGGTATTACGTATATTTTGAGAGTTAATAAAAAGTTCTGGGTAGATTATTCTATCTAATGGAATTAAATTTGGTTGGAAAGTTATATTTCCGAAGAATATACCATTATTGTAGAGTCTTATAACCCCACTATTGAGGTTGAAATCTAAATTAATATAGTTTTTAATATCTAGATTAGGTATTTCAAAAATAATTTCCACATTAGTTACCTCTTCCGAATTAATTGGTATTAAAGTACCATCCCAAGCACTTAATGATTCTGGTGGTCTATTCCAGGTAAATGAACTATAACCGTTAGCGGCAAGAGGCGGTCCTGCTTTATTCCATTCTTCAGTTAATAATTCAACATCTAATAAAGAATTTAAATTAAATTTAAATACTAATTTGTCTCTAATCGAGTTATATTTTTGGTCAACTGAATAGTAACCGGTAGGATTTATGTGGGTAATATTACCAGTTAAAATATCAAATTCTGTTTCTAAGGCAGGGTAGGGACCTGTTATTTCTAAATATTCTCCTATATTAAACCTCCTATTAAGATATATACCTGTAGCATATTTTGAACTTAAAGTATTTGAATCGCTAAACGTACTTGCCGGGATTTCTTCATTAGCTATATATACAGTTTGTTCTTTAATATCTACCCCTGTAATTGGTAATAAATAAGTATTTTCTAATACACCTGTTGAGGTATTAATTTTATCAACTACAATATTTGAAGATAAATCTCTAGCAAATGATAAGATTTTTAATTGTTTATCCTCTTCGATAAAATCTAACTTATAACCCTCTTTTACAGTATTACTTAATTTATAAGCAGATAGTTTAAATCTTTCTTCTGTAAATTCCTGCACAAATCCTTCATTTGCACTTACATTAAAGAACTGAACAAATAGTCGATTATCTGCAGAATTAATATCATAAATTCTAGAATTTGTTGAATCTAAAATTGGGTCTTCAAATCGTTCTGAATCTAATAAATCAAATATAATACGAGATGTACCGGATTGCCTAAATGTAAAAAATTGATCGAAGTTCCCGCCCGTATTATCAGAAACTGAGGCAATTATTGTAAAATATTCTTCTGTAAAGGAACTACCTTCAGTAATACCAGCGCTAAGAACAGATGATAACGGTGTATTGAGAAAAGCAACGGGTGGTATGTTTTGGGTAGCTATAAATCTATTAGTGAAATCTAATGAGCAAGCAACTTTATCATTGAGTTTGTTAGGCTCTATACCTTCTATAAATCTATAACTTGATTTAGTTGGTACTAAACTTCTATATACCGCTGATAATGGGTCAGCTTCTAATTTATAGTTTAAAGGCATGTCCTGGGTAAGTACTAAGTTATTTAAATCTATATTAATTATTGGATCATCAACTAAATACCCGTTAGTGAAAACAAGTACATTGTTATAACCGTGAAAGGTTTTACTCTTATATGATTTAATAACCTCAGCAACTAATAAATTACCGTCTAAAAGGTCTTTAGGTACTCTTTCATTTAATATTTCACCGAAGTAATTAGTTTTTATTAGTTTATTATCACAGACTAAAACAATATTGTTATTTTGCTCAATATAAAGTACATCTAAAATATTTTCAGTACTATTATATGTATTTGTTCTTAATAATTTAAAATTATTATCGTAAATATGAAGTGTATTTCCTTGAGGTATAAATATAAATGGTGTAAAAAAGTGATTATTTTTTAATGAAAACCCATCTTCATATAAATTACCGAATAATTGAAAAGAATCTAATGATGATAATGTATCAAGTTCTAATTCAAAACCAATATTAAAATCTCTATTAGGGATTGATTGTATATCTATATTATCAAAACCTTTTATATTATTAAGATTTACTTCTTTAATATTTTGTAATTGAACAGAAGATGTTTGTATATTAAATGTATCTGTTATTAATTTATCATTTTGACTGTCTATATATTCATTAATTTGCTTATCATTTATACGTTGATAACCATAAGATGCACTAGGTTCAAACGTAAGATTACTCTTTAAATCATAATAAATTAGGCTAGTGCTATTTTTTTTAAAATAATCTGCAGCTTGGCTTGTACTATCAAATACTATATCTGAATCACCTGAAAAAGATATTGTATATGATTCATCTTTAGGAATGTAATATCTATCATACCAAATACCACTTGTAATACCGTCCCCTTTTAACCAAGTACATAGATAGGAACCAAAAATATCATTTTCTTGTACATCGTTAATTGATTGGAACCCTAAAAGATCACCACTTTGCAATACAAATAAACTTACATCATTTTGTAGAACTAAAAATTCTTCATCTTCGATAAAGCTATCCTGTAGTTTATTTCTATTACTATCTGTAAGTTTAAAAATTTTATCACTAAAATAAGGATTGCTAGCAGCAAAAGAACCATTGCCAGCTAATCCAGTATCATTAATATTAATTTTTCTAAAAGGGAATAAATTATTTGGCATTGTAAATGCAGTAAAATCTTTTGAACCTATTTTAAATTCACTATCAAAAAATGTATAATTTAAAGTTATATTATCATAATCCTTTTCTTTACTTGTTTGGTTAGTAAAATTTTGATATTCTCTACCTCTATATTCTTTAGTATTATCTGCATCTTCTGCTCCTTTACCGTAAACAATATTATCACTTGATATATGATTTTTTAGATTAAAGTGATTTAAGTTAACGTAATTTTTTTCGATACCAGGTACAATATTATTATATGTAAAGTAAGTTAAAAAATCATATTTGATACCAGAAACTGTATCACTGGATAAATCATAATTATTTTTATAATCATAATATACAAATTGATCTATATTATCTCTATTTAGTAGTTTTGTTTTATCTTCAACTCCTACGGTCCCGTTCAATAAATTATTACCTATATCTAAACCTGACAACCCAATACTATTAATTGTAGAGGAAAGAGATATAGTTACAAATTGGTCTTTATTATTAACCGAGGATATAATATCATAGTCTGTAACCAAAATTGTAGTTGTTGTTGTTACAATTTTATTATCTTTATAAAATCTTAATATATTCTCATTTCCATCATAAAAATAATTAAATTGGTAACTCGATAGTTGTACATCTATATTACCTATAAATTTAAAAACTAATGCATCTGTTTCATTATCAAATAAAAACTTTTTTATTTTACCATCAATAAATGAAACTGTACATAAATTATTATCTAGAAAGTCGACTAAAAACTTATCACCATTACTATCTTGTAGATCAATATTAAAAGTTATTGGACAATCTTCATCCGTTCTATTTGTCAAAGCTTGTAAGAAAAAGCTAGCACTTAAACTATTTTGCGTAGATTTAAACCCTAATTTAGTATTTAAATCTTGCGTAGCTCTAGTATCTCGTAAATTAAAAATATCATTTGAATTTTTATCTTTAATTAAAGTATTGACTGTATAATTTTTAACAAAACTATCGTTAACGCTTTTATTAATATTATAAGTTAATAAATTTAAACCTTGTATAGTGTATCTATCTTCACTAATAAAATCTATTTTATCATCAGGGTCTAAAAAATATATAGGTGAAAAACTATCGAAATTTTTATATATAGGAGATAAAGACATCTATTAATATTTATAATGAAAATTACTAATCAATTTATTACATTTATTTAAATTAATAATATATAATATCAAATCTAAATTAAATTTGTACCAGAATAAACATCTTTTAGTATAATTTCATCTATACTATTATCTATACCACTTAGTGTAGTTAAATCTATATTAGAGTTAATATTCGTATCATCATAAAATGCAAATAAATTATTATTGTCAATTGATGGTATATATTCATAAAACGTATAATAATCAGTTATTTTATTAGTTGGTATACCACCTTGTTCATTTAAAATTCTAAAACTGTTATCTTCTAAAATTAAATTGTTACTAGAGTCATCGAGCATATAAGTAAAACTACCTACACCTTTCGGTAGATCTAACCCCCAACCCCACCTTGTATTATATGATGATATTTCAAAGGTTCTATTACTACCTAAATATCTGAAATCATATGAACTAGTAGGATCTGTATTTAATAAGTAGTATCTTTGACTAAATTTCTCATATGCAACAATAGGTTTAAAATATATACCTCCAGTTAATGTATGGGTTAAAGTAATTTCAGGACCTAGATTTTTACCCAACCCATTACTAGGTCTTCCTTTATCATCAAAACTTTGATTAAAATAATTTTTTATAGGTTTAATTTTTGATTTATTAACACTAAAAAAGTCTACTATTCTCTTCAAACTAGATGGATATTTTTCAGAAAATTGATTTACATTACTATCAATAAGTTTTAAATTACTAATTAAGTTATCTATATTTGCATAATCAACATCATTTGAATTAATTAGAAAGTTAGATATTTTTTCATATACTTTTACCCCTAAAGTATTAGGATCTACTGAGTCACCAACTATCTGACCAATAATATCAGTAAAGAATTTAGGGTTATTTTTTAAATTAGGTTGGTATAAATAATTTAAGAAATTTTCTCGTTGATCATTATCTTCATTTATTTTTCTAAATTCTTTACCACTAATAGTAGATACAATATTAAATGTATTACTTTCACCTCGGATAATTCTTTCACCTGCACGATTAGACAAAACTCTTGCTTTTATTTTAAAATTATTACCTATACCGTTATATTGAAATACACCTTTAAAATAACCACCAAGTACATCAGCTGATAGATTACCGAAATCACTTGAAAATGTAGTAGTTAATGTATTCTCGTTACCATCTACTAACTCTATAAAAATACTATTTGGCATCGTCTCACCATCACCTAATGAAAAATTATTAAGATACTTTGCAGGGTAATTATTTAAAGTCTTTACTCTAACTGTAAAATAAATTATTTGATTTTTAAAATAATAACTGTCAAAGTTAAAAGTATTATCATCATAACCAATACCATCAATACCTGTAGTAGAAATAGATAACTTATCTAAATTGATAGGCGCGCTCTCTAATATTTTTAATCGAGTACTCGCTGTAATTTGATTAAGTACAGGTAATCCATTTTGCGGTAAGTTATAATAATCTCTTTCCGGGTCTAATACTGCAGTAGTATCAAAATTTGCAAATATATCAACTGAGTGTTTTATTTTTAATTGGTTATTTGTAGCAGCAGAATCTATTGTAATTATAGGGCTAGATTGTTGTAAAGGTGCACCTGATGATGAAGTATTTTTTACTGTAATTGATAGAGTAGTTACCTCCGGACCAGATGTAGAACTAGTTCTAATAGAGATCGTAAACGGTTCATCTAATTCTGTTAATGTATCAGCAATAGCAGCAAGATTAAAAGTACCTACTCCAGAGTAAAGTTGAATATCACCATTAATCGTTTTAAAGTCATTTAGTGTACCATTAATAGACCAATAAAGTGTAGTTGCTACTACATTTACAGTATTAACAGTATACGTATTATCACTACCATCTTCGTCAATATTACCTGGCCCTGTTAAGATATATACAGGATCTGGATACGTTTCCCCTGGATCACCTGGCACCTCTGGATCATCTGGCACCTCTGGAGTCTTACTAGTGTCATTAATAAGAATTAACCCCGTATTTGCAACCACCGGACCAGTAGTTGAATTATTCAATTTCAGTAAAACAAATAACGTTTCAGGGCCCTCAGTTAATTGATCTAATTTTGGGAATATATCAAAACTACCTGAATTATTGTTAATAATTACTGAACCGGTCGAGTCATCGAAATCTTGATCATTTATACCGGATTGGATCGTTCCAAATGACCAATATAAAGTTGTATTATTTGCTACATTTTTCGTTATAACGTTAATCGGTAACGCAAAACCTTCATCAATATTATTTGCAGTTTCAACTATGCTATACTCAGATACCGGGAGTAGGGGAGTGGTACTAGTATCGTTTATAGTTATAAGTGGTGATACTAGTACCGCATTTCCAGTTGCACTATTTGTTCGAATATTTATGTAAAAATCTTCTGGACCTTCTGTAGTAAAGTCTAATATAGGTGTTACTGTAAAATTACCAGTATTATTATTAATTAATAATGTTCCTGTTTCAGCTACAAAATCACCGTTTCCTGAATTTGTAACTGTCCAATGTAAAACCGTACCATTTGCAACATTTTGTGTTGTTATATCTACCGGTAAAGATTCACCTTCATCTACGGAAGATGCAACATTCATATTATAGGTAGTAGCTGTTGGTTCTATTACTGGAGATGGTACGTTGACATATATATGGTCATCTGTAACCCCTATTGCAGTGAATTCACGACCAGAAAGTGTAACTTTGTATAAATTCGACGTTTGATTGTCTAAGCTAATTATATCAGTTTTTGTTTTCATTTTTTAAATAATTCCATCCCAAGGTTCAACGTCCAATTCTTCGACAATATTATCAATTCTAACACCGAACCCAGTTGATGTGTTAGAAGGGGCATTACCAGCATATAATAAACCAACGAGTTTAAATGTGCTTAGAGTTGGTATTGTTGAACTTAAACAAGCAAATACAGCCGAACCTGAATCTCCACCAGCTGCAGGGGCTCCATTTTCATTTTTCATTTTAAAATGTAAACTTTCATGAAACTGTATCGGAACGTCCTCGTCCGGTAGAAATCTTCCAACGTTAACAGTGGTATCAACTGATGTCATAACAATTTCATCATCGAACCCAGTTGATTCTAAACCTAAAATACCACTTGGTGCATAACCAATACCAGATATACCAATACCATCTGTATAAATTATCGTTGCACCAAAATCACCTTCAACATTTATACTATTTCTGGCGTAGCTAGAGTTGATG
>TARA_R110001632_G_scaffold31743_5_pt1 | contig 10377 bp, 7 predicted proteins | sample TARA_R110001632 | Tara Oceans TARA_R110001632 (sample SAMEA4398266) | marine metagenome | biome: Polar Biome; feature: [SRF] surface water layer (ENVO:00010504); material: water (ENVO:00002006), including particulate matter (ENVO:01000060) such as... | depth 5 m
CAATTCTTCTTTTAATTGCTCGGCACCAAGCAATGTCATCGGATATTTTGTCATTTTACTCTTCTTTTTCTAACAAGAAAGGCGGTTTACCTATACTAAATAATAGAAGGTAACCACCTTTAGAAAATTATTCGCTTAAACTGACTTTACCGTTAATTTGTTTATATTTCAGAACAAATTAACGATTCAAGTAACTTATTTACAGCGTTTGTGTAACTCTTGTATTGAATTTACGATATTGCGATCATCTGCTGCGTGCGATTGACAAGCGGCAAATGCGGCATTCAATGTTGTAGTATATGCGACTTTGTAACGTAAAGCACCACCACGTAAAACTTTTGAATCTTCAATCGCTTTACGACCTTCTGTGGTATTAATAATGTAGGTGTACTCACCATTCTTAATTCTATCAAGAATATGTGGGCGACCTTCATGTACTTTATTAACTAAACGACAAGGTATATTCGCTTCACCAAGAATAACAGCGGTGCCGTGTGTTGCATCAATTTCATAGCCTAATGCGACCATTTGTTTTGCTAAATCAACTACACGTTCTTTATCACTATTACGCACAGATATTAATGCACGACCATCTTTAGGAACCGATACACCTGCGCCTAAGTTGGCTTTAGCATAAGCTTCTTCAAATGTTTCGCCTACACCCATAACCTCACCCGTTGAACGCATTTCTGGCCCAACTAATGGATCACTACCGTGGAATTTGTTAAACGGAATAACCACTTCTTTTACAGAGAAATAAGGTGGGATAACTTCTTTAGTAACACCTAGCTCTTTAAGAGTTTTACCCGCCATTACACGAGCACCGATTTTAGCTAATGGCACAGCAGTAGCTTTCGAAACAAATGGAATCGTACGCGCAGCTCTTGGGTTTACTTCAATTAAATACACTTTGCCGTCTTTAACAGCCATTTGTGTATTCATTAAACCAATAACATCTAGCTCAAATGCTAAGTCTGTTACTTGCTTTCGCATTACATCTTGAATTTCTTGGCTTAAGCTATACGCTGGTAGTGAACATGCTGAGTCACCTGAGTGAACACCTGCTTGTTCAATATGCTGCATTATGCCGCCAACTACCACATCTGTACCATCACAAACCACATCAATATCAACTTCAATCGCGTCATCAAGGAAGTGATCAAGCAGCACTGGCGAGTCGTTCGATACATTTACCGCTTCAGTCATATAACGACGTAAATCATCTAAGTCATAAACGATTTCCATTGCACGGCCACCTAGAACATAAGATGGGCGAACCACTAATGGAAAACCAATAGCTTCGGCCTTAGCCATCGCTTCTTCTAGAGATGTTACGGTAGCATTTTCCGGTTGTAATAAACCTAAACGGTCAACCGCTTGTTGAAAACGCTCACGGTCTTCTGCACGGTCAATTGCATCAGGAGAAGTACCAATAATTGGCACGCCTGCCGCTTCTAAAGCACGAGCTAGTTTCAGTGGTGTTTGACCACCGTATTGCACGATAACGCCTTTAGGCTTTTCAATGCGCACGATTTCAAGTACATCTTCAAAAGTAATTGACTCAAAATATAATCGGTCTGAGGTATCGTAATCGGTAGAAACTGTTTCAGGGTTACAGTTAACCATAATGGTTTCATAACCGTCTTCACGTAATGCTAATGCGGCATGTACACAACAGTAATCAAATTCAATACCTTGACCGATGCGGTTTGGACCGCCACCTAAGATCATAATTGATTCTTTGTCTGTCGGGTTAGCTTCACACTCTTCATCGTAAGTTGAATACATGTAAGCTGTATCGGAACTAAACTCAGCAGCACAAGTATCTACTCGTTTGTAAACAGGGAAAATACCCGCTTTATGACGCTTTTTACGAATTTCAGCTTCACCAACACCAATTAAGTCAGCTAATCGAGAGTCAGCAAAACCTTTACGTTTTAATTGACGCAAGTACACAGGTGTTAATATTTTTAAGCCACCTTCTTCTACTTTTGCTTCTTCTAAAACAATATCTTCAATTTGAACTAAGAACCAACGGTCAATTTTAGTTAAACGATAAATATCATCAACTGATAAACCTAAACGAAAGGCATCAGCGATATACCAAATGCGATCAGAACCGGCTTCTTGTAGTTCATGCATGATTTTAGTTTTAGCACCCGGCTGAGTCACATCAACCATAGGGTCAAAACCGTTTACGCCAACTTCTAGGCCGCGCAAGGCTTTTTGTAATGATTCTTGTTGATTACGTCCAATAGACATAACCTCGCCAACTGATTTCATTTGCGTCGTTAGTCTGTCTTCAGAGCCGGCAAATTTCTCGAAGTTGAAACGTGGAATTTTTGTCACAACGTAATCGATAGTCGGCTCAAATGAAGCTGGTGTAGCGCCACCTGTTATATCGTTAGTTAATTCATCAAGCGTATAACCAATGGCAAGTTTGGCTGCTATTTTAGCGATTGGGAAACCCGTTGCTTTTGATGCTAGCGCCGACGAGCGCGAAACACGTGGGTTCATTTCAATAATAACCATACGACCAGTATCAGGACAAATACCAAACTGAACGTTCGAGCCACCCGTTTCAACACCAATTTCACGTAATACCGCAATCGATGCATTTCGCATAATTTGGTATTCTTTATCAGTTAACGTTTGTGCTGGTGCAACCGTGATTGAGTCACCGGTATGAATGCCCATAGGGTCAAAGTTTTCAATCGAACAAATAATGATACAGTTATCATTTTTGTCACGAACCACTTCCATTTCATACTCTTTCCAACCGATTAATGATTCATCGATTAATAATTCAGAAGTTGGCGAAAGGTCTAAACCACGTGTACAAATTTCAGTAAATTCTTCGCGGTTATAAGCAATACCGCCACCCGAGCCGCCCATGGTAAAAGATGGACGAATAATACAAGGGAAACCTAAGTTTTTACTTGCTGCGTGGGCTTCTTCAAGTGTATGTACAATCTCAGCTCTTGGCGTGTCTAAACCAATGGCTTTCATTGCTTTGTCGAAACGACTACGGTCTTCAGCTTTATCAATTGCATCTGCTGTAGCGCCAATCATTTCAACATTAAATTCTTTTAATACGCCTTTAGCTTCGAGCTCAAGCGCACAGTTTAATGCGGTTTGACCACCCATAGTCGGTAATACCGCACAAGGACGTTCTTTTTCAATAATTTTACGTACCACTTCCCAGTGAATTGGCTCGATGTAAGTGGCATCAGCCATTTCTGGGTCGGTCATAATGGTTGCTGGATTCGAGTTTACTAGAATAACTCGGTAACCTTCTTCGCGCAGTGCTTTACACGCTTGTGCACCTGAATAATCAAACTCACATGCTTGGCCAATAACAATTGGTCCTGCGCCTAAGATCAAGATACTTTTTAAATCAGTACGTTTTCCCATTTTCTATTCTCTCTTCTCTTGTCTAAGGGCTAAGCTTTTTTCGAAGCAACGATTAAATCGATAAAATGATCGAACAATGGTGCAGCATCTGCTGGTCCTGGGCTCGCTTCAGGATGGCCTTGGAAACTGAATGCTGGTTTGTCTGTACGATGAATACCCTGAATAGAACCATCAAATAATGATGAGTGCGTCACTTTTAAATTTTCAGGTAAGTTATCTTCATCAACAGCAAAACCATGGTTCTGAGCGGTGATCATCACAACATTGCGCTCAAAGTCTTTTACTGGGTGATTTCCACCATGGTGTCCAAACTTCATTTTAATGGTTTTAGCACCACTGGCTAACGCTAACAATTGATGACCTAAACAAATACCAAATACAGGGATATCTGTTGTTAAGAATTTTTTAATTGCCGTAATAGCATAGTCACAAGGTTCTGGATCACCTGGACCATTTGATAAGAAAATGCCATCAGGGTTCATCGCTAATACTTCTTCAGCCGACGTTTGTGCAGGTACTACGGTAAGTTTACAACCACGGTCTACTAACATACGTAAAATATTACGTTTAGCACCGAAATCGTAGGCAACCACATGAAACTCTGATTTTTCAGGTGTAATATGGCCTTTTCCTAGCTGCCAACTGCCTTCTGTCCATTGGTATGATTCTTTAGTTGAAACAACTTTAGCTAAGTCCATACCTTTAAGGCCTGGAAATGCTTGCGCTTGAGATAACGCTTTAGCAGCTTCAACACTTGCATCAGTAATATCACCGGCGATAATACAACCGTTCTGCGCGCCTTTTTCACGTAAAATACGCGTAAGTTTGCGGGTGTCTATATCGGCAATACCTAAGATATTTTTTGCTTTTAAGTAGTCGCCTAAACTTTGTTCGTTGCGAAAGTTACTTGCTAATAATGGTAAGTCACGAATTACTAAACCTTTTGCCCAAATAGTGTTAGATTCTTCATCTTCACTATTGGTACCTGTGTTACCTATGTGTGGATAAGTAAGGGTAACAATTTGCTCTGCATAAGAGGGATCAGTCAGAATTTCTTGGTAGCCAGTCATTGAAGTATTAAAAACTACTTCACCAACAGACGCCCCTTCTGCACCGATAGCGGTGCCCTTAAATACAGTGCCGTCTTCAAGCACTAAAATGGCAGATTTAGTCAATGTAACCTCCGTTAAGAAGAAAGAAAATTAATGGTCAAACAACTAATAACTTAACCATTAATGATAAAAGCGATACTCACAAAAATTGCCAAAACTTTACTCATGAACGTCATGAACTGTAAATTTTTGACAAAATCCACTTATTTTACGCTTGTAAGCTTCTTTCGTCTAGTAATAATTGTAAAAAACTCTCTGTTTTTGACGTAATTGATACAAAGACCTCAAAAACAACACTTTACTCTAAAAACCACCCGTAAATACTAACCATTTAGTCAGGTTTATATTAATTAAAGTAATTTATCTAATCTTTTAAACCTAGTACGTCTTGCATGTCATAAAAGCCGTTATTGGCTTCACTTAACCAAAAAGCAGCGCGCATAGCGCCTAAAGCAAATGTCATGCGTGAGCTTGCTTTATGGGTTAACTCTAATCGTTCACCAATATCAGCAAAGTATGCGGTATGTTCACCAACAATATCGCCAGCGCGAACCGTTGCAAAACCTATTGTTTCTCGGCTGCGCTCTTCCGTAATACCTTCTCTGCCATATACGGCTACCTCATTAAGGTCACGTCCTAAGGTATCAGCAATAACTTGGCCCATTTTCACAGCCGTGCCCGACGGTGCATCTTTCTTAAATCTGTGGTGCGCTTCAAAAATTTCTATATCAGTATAGCTACCAATCGCTTTAGCCGTAATCTCAAGTAACTTAAACAATAAGTTAACGCCAACACTGGTATTTGGAGCCAAAACAACCGGTATGCTCTTACCGGCATCCTTAATCGTCTCTACTTGTTGATCTGAAAAACCTGTGGTACCAATAACAAGCGCTTTATTGTGTTGCTTGCACCAGTTAATGTGCTCTAGCGTAGCTTCAATTGAGGTAAAATCAATTAACACATCTGCCGCTAATAATGTTTGATAATCTGTGGTTGTTTTTTTGCCAATAGCGCCAATACCCGCTATTTCGCCCAAATCAAAATTTTCGAATGAAGAACCAACTCGAACACTACCACCAACAAGCTCAACAGATTTATGCTCTATTGCTGCCTGAATTAAATTGCGGCCCATACGCCCGCTACAACCTAAAATAGCTACTTTTACTTTCATGAAAACGTATTCCTAAACGCTAATGCTATAAGCTGACTTATAAGCAATGTTAAAAGGGGTATTTAAATCAATTGATTGACTAAGCTCTTGTGACACTACATTAAATATTCGCCATTGGCCTTCTTTTAAAAGCAAATGATAAAAAGCAGAGAAATCGGTAAAAACTTCATCTTTAGAGTCAATAAACTGCCAATCAATACAAGCCAGTACTAAATCGTCTTTTAACACACTAAAACTCGACTTTAATGGCACGAAATGTTTTATCTCTGCATGACTGAGTACAGTAAATATATCTATGAACTCTCGTTTGAAGGCTTCTTCGTTATCAATTAAAACAACTTTATCAGGTGTATGCAAAGTACATGGCAGTTGATAACACTGTTGTGTTTCTGCCATATTCTGCTGATGAAACGCCGCGATATAACGTTGAAATAATTTTTCGATAACTGTTTTTTGCATTGGTTACTTAAGACCTACTGGGTATAACTCAAACTTGGTTACACCAATTTGATTAATTAAGCTTATAAAAAAGCCCTCAACTGAGGGCTTTTAAAAAAATCTTATTTAGCTAACAACCGATAACAACTCAACGTCGAATATCAAGGTTGCGTACGGAGGAATTGCACCTTGAGAGCCACGCTCACCGTAAGCTAAACCATAAGGTACGTATAAACGCCATTTAGAACCTTCAGTCATTAATTGTAATGCTTCAGTCCAACCAGCAATAACACCGCCTACTGGAAATTCAGCAGGTTGGCCACGTTCAACAGAGCTATCAAAAATATCACCATTGATGAATGTACCATGGTAATGCACACGTACTGTGCTTGCAGCAGTTGGCGTTTCGCCTTCACCCGTTGCGATTACTTCGTACTGTAAACCTGATTCAGTTGTTGTTACTTCATCACGTTTTGCATTTTCAACTAAGAATTCTTCGCCTTCAGCTGCTTTAACTTTAGCTTCAGCTTGCTCTAGTTCTTGCATTTTTTTAGATACAATACCAAATGCTTCATTTAAATCTTCATCAGATACTTGGCTGTCAGCATTTGCAATAGCATCTGCTAAACCAGCTTGTACAGCTGATACGTCAAAATCTTTAAAAGGGTTGTTACGAAGTTGGTCACCTAGTTGACGACCTACGCCATAGCTTACGCGTTGTTCAATTGTTTCAAATTTATTTTCAGACATTATTTAATCTTCACTTAATTTATACGATAAAAATTCGCGATACAATAGCATAAATTTCACGCCCTCTGAAGGGCTAGCGTTAGCGATTTTGTTATTTATTATAAATTTTTTATCTTTAATTGTACTTGACACGTTTTGCCTGCAATCATCTTTTACTCTATCTAACCTTCAGTAATTTTCTGATAACACTGCGTTAACACCGGGGCTGATAAATTAAATTCTTTTACTAGCATCATTGGATAAGCAACGAGTACATCAAATTCGGAGTTATTCCCCGCTGCCAAGTCTCGTTGCATTGAGGTTTCACTACTGTCGGGTAAGCGTGATAAAAAGCTCAATGTTTCTTTAATATGTTTATCGCCAAGGTTTACGCCAGATTTTCGCGCAATATCTGCATATTCATTAACAATGCGCTCTAATAAAAATGCGATATGACTTTGTGAACGAATTTCGCCTAAATTTAGCTTTCTCGCAGAGGCTAAAGCTCCCCAGGCAGCAACAAGTATGTACTTTCGCCATAATGCCAGTTCTATATCACTGGTTACCCCGACACTAATACCTGCTAATTTTAAGCGTTTAGCTATTGCACTAAGCCGTTCAGTTTCATCAGCTTGCAAGGCAGTCCCCTGCTCATTCATTTTTAAAGCCGTACTATCTACTATGGGTTTATTAATAAAAGTACCTAAAGTGATATGAGGTTTTGCGCCGGTATGATTGATCACACCCGTAGCCGATTTTTCAGCAATAATTTTTGCTAAACCGCCAATAATATTTTCACGTGGGATGCCCTGTGCCTGCGTTATATCCGCAGCATTAACACCATTTAATAAAGGTATTACGCGGGTATTATTTACGATTAATGGTTTTATTTGTGCAAGAGCTGTTTTTAATTGATAAGACTTTACGCAGAGAAATATAACATCGGCAGGTGTTGCTAAACTATTAATCGCTATGCTTTCGCCATCAACCACATTAACATTATTTAGCTGAACATCACCTTCTATACTCTTGATCATCAATCCCGATGTTTGCATGGTTTTAAATTGCTCGCCCCGGGCAACAAACGTAACATTTTCACCGTGCTGCGCTAAGCGGCCACCAAAATAACCACCAACAGCACCACACCCAACGATAACAAAATGCATCACTCATCCTTTTAGTTCTAATTTAGGGTGAAGTTTATCATGAAGATACTCAAATGATCAGATGCTTCAGGGCTTAAATTTAAATAACAACAATTTGTGATACCCATGATTTCAACTAAACTTATGGGTTGTAACTACGGTTTCATCACTATAGATGAAATTACGACATCTAATTTACAAGAACATAGATAGTATTAGAAAAACAGAAATACGTTTAATTGCAGTATTCAATTGTAGTAAGGGGTATGGAGTAATGTTTATCTGTTTTTATGAGTTTGTTCAAAAATATAATACAAACAAATAACTCAAGGGACATTATCATGAGCAAAGTTATATTAATTGCCTTAGCTATAGTCTTATTCAGTGGTTGTGGCGATGCCAGCAAAACATCGAGTACTGCAACAATTGATAAAACTGAAACGAGTAGTAAAGCGACTATAGAACAAACAACTACACAAAATGATGCTATTAACATTGAAGAAACTCAAGCAATGGTATTACTTAGTGGTCTGCCAACCTTAGGGACTTCCGATAGCATCGCTATTATTGATATGGATCCCGACTCGGCCAATTTTGGCAATATACTTTATGACTACCCACTCCCCAAACTTGATGCACCTATGCACCACCTTTATTACAGCCCTAACGGACGTTTGTATGCCACGGGGCTAGGCTCTCAATGCAGCTTAGCTGAAATTGACTTGGTCAGAAACGCAAAAGCTGAGCCGATAATTAGTAATTTCGAATGCTTAAACACCAACGGACAAAATGTTGGAGAAGATATTATGTGGCATAACGTCAATGGTGAGCTAACGATGTTCGTTACCTTTATGGGCGGCTCTGATTTAACTCAAATTGACGCAGGTACGGTCGGCGTATTCAATGCCCAAACGAATGAAGTCATTAAAATTATCGAAGCAAGAAAGTCTCAAGTAGAAGCAGGTCAGCCTTATATCATGTTCCCACATGGCATTTCAGCTTATGGCGATAGAATGGTAGTCACATCTTCTACTCACCCAGCCATTGCCACAGAAGTTGGTAATTCCATAACCATTATCGACTTAAACACTTTAAAACCAATAGAAACTATTGTTATTGAAGATGCCAAGCCTGTGGGCTTCCCTTCATCGCCTGTCGAAGTGCTTTTTGTTCGTCCCAGTATTGTCGAAGGGGTGGAGCCAGCTATTTTGGTTAATACTTTATTCGGTTTTGAGACTTGGAAAGTTCCTTATAACGAGAAAACTAAAACGTTTAATACGCCAGAAAAATTATATGACGGAGCTACAGCAGGTACAGCAGTGCCGTTAGAGTTTTATGGTAATGAAGATGAATTATTTATCAGTCATGGCGTGCCCGGTATAGTTAAACGCTACGATTTAAAACAGTTACCCAATTTAGTATCTTCAGGCGAAGATATAAAGGCAGAAAGCGGTGCGCATCACATGATATTTTATAAAACCGCAGCCGGTCGCAAGCTCATTGCCGTACAAAACAATTTGTTAAATTTAGGTGACGCTAAAGACAATGACCCCACCGACATAGATTTTCTCGTGAAACTAAATCACCACTCGGTCACCGTGCATGATCTTATTACGGGCGAGCGACTGGGCGAAATAAACTTCAAAGAAAAGTACAAAAAAGGTATCGATAATATTGAAGCATTATTTGGCTCAGGCTTTACGCATCATCATTAATTGTCATGAAAATCACCGCAATAGTTGTCGCCATCGCTTTTCTATTTATAGCGGCAACTATTTACAACTTACAAAATAAAAAGCCGACCACTCACCTTGTCGAATTCACGGCACCTTTTATTTTTGGCCGTTTTACCGTACCAGAAAGCAATCCCTTAAACCAAGAATCAGTACTACTTGGCAGAAGGCTTTTTTATGATCCAATATTATCTAGCAACAAGAAAGTGTCTTGCGCGACCTGCCATCAGCAAGCACTTGCCTTTACTGACGGTTTAAAAACATCCGTAGGCGTGTCAGGAATTCCTCTTGCTTTTAACTCCATGAGCTTAGTGAATTTAATGTGGGGACCCAAGCATTTTTTCTGGGATGGTCGTGCTTCATCTCTTGAAGAACAAGCAATTATTCCCATTACACACCATGATGAAATGGCGCGTAATATCGAAACACTGATCGTTGATTTAAATAATGATGAGACCTACAAAAAGCTATTTAAACAAGCTTTTGGAAATATAAGTGCACAAAATATAGCGAAAGCGCTAGCAAGCTTTCAGCGAACGTTGATTTCAGCTAATTCACGATACGACCAATATTTACGTGGCGAAATATCTCTTACCGCCATAGAAGAACAAGGTCGTAAGCTTTTTATGGCCCAT
>TARA_R110001632_G_scaffold23425_5_pt1 | contig 10368 bp, 8 predicted proteins | sample TARA_R110001632 | Tara Oceans TARA_R110001632 (sample SAMEA4398266) | marine metagenome | biome: Polar Biome; feature: [SRF] surface water layer (ENVO:00010504); material: water (ENVO:00002006), including particulate matter (ENVO:01000060) such as... | depth 5 m
GTGTCTAATGTTAGTTTCACTTCTTTCTGGAGATAATAAATTATAGCGTTTTTCCCAAATTCGTATGGTATGTGCTTTTATTCCAGAAATATTTTCAAGATCTTTTATGGTAAAATCTTTCTTAATGCTGTTCAAGGTTCCGTCTTTTAAGTTAAACAAATGTAATTATTTTATAATTAAAAAAGTTTTATCTTCAAAAATTGTAACTTTTTTAACAAAGTGCAGACTTATATATCAAACTAACTATTATAGTGCAAACTGAGCTGGAGAAAAATTTTTTGAATGATTTTGGAAAAAATCAGAACATTGTGCATAAGGTCTGTAGGATATACACTACAAATCAAGATCAGCATAATGATTTGTTTCAAGAAATAGCAATTCAACTTTGGAAGAACTACTCTAAATTTAGAGGTGATTCTAAGTTCAGTACATGGATGTATAGAGTTGCATTGAATACTGCAATTTCTTTATATAGAAAATCTACTAGAACAGTTAAAACACAAGACTTTAGCGATGTTGGTTTTAAAATTGAGTCCGTTGATTATGATGACACTCAAGACCAGCAGTTAAAAGCGTTGTATAATGCTATTAGAAATTTAAATGATATTGACAAGGCTCTTGTTTTTCTATATTTAGAAGACAAACCTTATAGGGAAATTGCAGAAACTTTAGGTATATCGGAAGTAAATGCCAGAGTAAAAATGAATAGAGCAAAAGACAAATTAAAAAAAATATTAAACCCATAAACCCTCCTTGAGGGAATTAGATAAAACAAAATAAAAATGGATTTATCACACTATAAAAAGGCTTGGGAAAATCAGCCAGAAGAAAAAAATAAAATCTCAGATATAGAGATTTATAAGATGACTCAATCTAAATCTATTTCTATTGTAAAATGGATTTTTATCATTGGGATTTTAGAATTTATTGTTTTAAATTCTGTTGCATTTTTCGTTGACTTAGATGCTGCACATGAAGAATACAGTAAAATAGGTTTAAAGAATTTTATTATTTATTCTGAAATTATTGCACATATAATCGCCGCTATTTTTGTGATTATATTTTATTTAAATTATAGAAGTATAAATACTGTAGAATCTACAAAAAACCTGATGTCTAAAATTCTTAAGACAAGAAAAACAGTTAAACTATACGTTTTGTTTAATTTGGTCTACATGTTTTTTTTCATGATTGTTGTTATAATATCAGTTGTTCAAACAAATTTAGAATCATTAACTAGTAAACAAATGATCTTATTTGTTATTGGATTTGCTATTTTCTGTTTGATTGTCCTTGTATTAGTATGGTTGTTTTACCAATTATTATATGGTATTTTACTAAGAAAATTGAACAAAAACTATAAGAGTTTATCAGAATTAGAGGTGAAATAATTTTAACTCATTCAATAATTTATCTAACATTTCATCTGTAAAATCTAGATGTGTTACAATTCTAATTTTGCCATCTCCCATTGGAGTTAATAAAATGTTTTTATCTGCCATTTTAGCAATAAAATCATCTGCATCTAAATCATCATTTACATAGAAAATTAAAATATTTGTTTCAACTGGCTCAACTTTCTTTATATACGGCAAAGTCTTGAGAAGACTCTCAATTTTTTTTGCTCTTGAATGATCATCAGCTAATCTTTCTATATGATTATCCAAGGCATAAATTCCCGCAGCTGCTAAAAATCCTGCTTGACGCATCGCTCCACCAAATAATTTTCGAATACGCAGTGCTTTTGTTATGTGTTCTTTAGTGCCTAATAAAATAGAACCTATTGGTGCTCCTAATCCTTTTGACAAACAAATTGAGATGGTATCGAACAAGTCTCCATATTGTTTTGCCGTTTCATTCTTAGCAATTAAGGCATTAAATAATCGTGCACCATCTAAATGATACTCCAAATCATTATCAACACAAACTTGTTTTATTTTTTTTAATTCTTCAAAATCCCAACAAGCTCCACCTCCTTTATTTGTAGTGTTTTCTATACAAACTAATCTAGAATACGGTACATGAATATCTGATCTTCCTGCTGCTGCAACTTGTAATTGTTCAGCGGTAAACATTCCTCTTTCTCCATCTATTAATTTACAAGAAACTCCAGAATTAAATGCAGCTCCTCCTCCTTCATAGTTGTATACATGTGCCCATTTGTCGCAAAACAACTTATCTCCTGGCTGTGTGTGCAATTTTATGGCTGCTTGATTCGCCATTGTTCCTGAAGGAAAAAATAAGGCATCTTCCATTCCGAATAGTTGAGCTGCTTTTTCTTGTAATAAGTTAACCGTTGGATCACTTTTAAACACATCATCTCCTACTTGAGCATTCATCATAGCTTCCAACATCCCTTTTGTTGGTTTGGTAACTGTATCGCTTATTAAATCTACTTTCATCTTTTTTTTTTCAGTATTCACTATTCAAAAATCTACAATCTTTACTCCATTCCAATTGGAGATCCATCAGGAATTTTAGGTGCATTTAACTGTTTAAACTTTGTTGGATTCTTTTTAAAATCTACAATCATTTTCATCATTTCTTGATTGTAAATTTGTTGTACTCCTTTTACTTTTGATTTTTTCAATAGGTCATGAATCTCATAAACCTTAGAATTCACAATTGCATTGACTTGTTTGTACATATTATCATTTACTGATAATTGAAACAATTGATTCAATACTTGAACATTCACAACATTTTGTAATTCTTGAAAATAAGTGTCTTTGTATGATTTTTTAAAAGACTTAGAAATCAATTCATCTAAAACCTCTAATAAACCTAGCTGACTCTTATCTAAACTTTTATGCTGCACCAATCTAGTTACTCGTTGCGGGTGTAACAAGAAATATAAAGTTCCGTTTGAAGCGGTTTCTACAGCTCCGAATGGATCAAAAGCTACGCCAGTCTTACTGCTAAAAGATTCTCTACTTCTACCATAACTCATAGCTCTAGGTGGAAATAAAGACAATAAATTCTTAGGAATAGCAATTTCTTCAACATCTAATGTTTTCAAAACGGACGCTAATGCTTTTCGCTCTGTTTTTCCGTCTACTCTTTTTACAATGGTATTTCCATCACCTTTAATAGCATAGGTATAGTCTAAGCCACCAATTACCTTTGAGACTGCTTCTACTTGATATCTATGAAAGAAATACAGCGGAACAAATACATCCTCTAAAACTGAATAAGGTTCATTTGTTTTGATATTGTCTTTAGAAAATTTTGCAATCGCTTGTTTCCTAATTGCTAATACATTTTCTAATTCGTCCGAAACATTAGCACCATTGTCCCATAAATGAGCATACGCATGTGCACTTCCCGCCGGTCTTGCATCTTGATCAGAAATGAAGCGTGCTCCATTTTTAAAAGCAGTAGTTAATAATTTATTCAGACTTGCATCTTCATCATTTGTATAAGTTCCATAAGAATAAGCAATCGCTACTTTATCCCAACTTCCAATTTTAGTATCATACGCGTTTGCAAAATCAATTTTACCATCTTTCATTGAGAGTGTTGGATGTGGATAATCCATTACTGAAGATCTTCCTTTAGTACTGGCAGCAAAATTGTGTGCCAAACCAATGGTATGTCCGACTTCATGAGCCGACAATTGTCTGATTCTAGCCAAGGCCATTTCTAACGCAAACTGATCATCTGTATCGTTATTTGCATACGGAGCTTGTAATGCTTGTGCAATTAAAAAATCTTGACGGATTCTTAACGATCCTAGACTTACATGACCTTTGATAATTTCTCCAGTTCTTGGATCAGAAACTGAACTTCCATAGCTCCACCCTCTGGTAGATCTGTGTACCCATTGAATCACATTGTATCTCACATCCAAAGGATCTGCATCCTCTGGTAACATTTTTACCTGAAAAGCATTTGTATAACCAGTGGCTTCAAAAGCTTGATTCCACCAACGTGCACCGTCTAATAACGCAGAGCGAACTGGTTCTGGGGTTCCTCTGTCTAAATAGTAAATAATCGGCTCAACGGCTTCGCTTGTCGCTGCATTCGGGTTTTTCTTTTCTAATCTATGGCGATAAATAAATCGTTTTTTAATGGATTGATTCACTGGAGTTGCGTAATCTAAATAAGACATCGAATTAGAACCTGATCTAGGATCAAATTTTCTTGGTTTGTATTCATTGTCTGGCAACTCAACAAAAGAATGATGCTGATTTACTGTTACTAATGAAGAAGTTGGTGTTACGCTTCTAATATTATATCCTTTTGGAGTTCCTTTAAACGTAAGTATTAAATCAAATTCAACATTTTTAGGGAATGCTCTGGTTCTCTCTAAATTGAAAGCACTTTTACTTTTATCTAAACTATAACTTCCTTCTCTTTTTAAACGACTACCTACTCCATGTGCATCTCTCATAAAAAAAGAAGTGGCATCTACTAGGTATTTCCCTTCTTTCGTTTCTTTAATTACAAAACCATGTAAAACAGATTTTGCAAACGCTTCTTTAACAGATTTCTTTTCTTCAATATTATCAGTGATCGCTCTGTAATTTAAGTTGGGTTGAATTAATAAAATCTTATTTCCAACTTTTTTAAACTTCACTACTCGTTCTCCTCCAAGCTGACCTCTATCTAATCCAATGTCATTAGAACCAATTCCTTCAGAAAGTGAATGGACATATAAAAACTCTTGATCCAATTTTTCAATTTCTAAAAAGAGCTTGTCTTTAGTATCATCATAATAAAAGGTAAAATATCCTTCGTATTTTTTGATTGTTTTGTTGTCTTTAAAAAATTGAGCTGAAATTTGAGAAATACACCCTAAAAAAAGAAATGTGATAATTATTTTTTTCATTTTAAATATTTTGAAGTGGCGTAAATTTACAATAATTAATCAAAAAGTTATTATCTCATTTTTTAAGTTATTTTTGCGACACTTATGGTAACACAAGATCAACTTAAAGACATTTCAAATCGAGTTTCTAAATTAAAAAACTATTTAGAGATTGATAAAAAACAGATTGAAATTTCAAATGAAGAAGAACAAACAGCAAATCCTGATTTTTGGAACAATCCGAAGGAAGCTGAAGTATTGATGAAGTCATTACGATTCAAGAAAAAATGGGTAGAAGATTATACTACGGCTGTTTCTTTGGATGAAGACTTACAGGTCTTATTTGATTTTTATAAAGAAGGAGAAGTTGAAGAAACTGAAATCGAAAATCAATATGAAAAAGCTATCAACTTTTTAGAAGATATCGAATTCAAAAATATGCTCTCTGAAGAGGGTGATAGTTTAAGTGCTGTCATTCAAATTACAGCTGGAGCTGGTGGAACAGAAAGTTGCGACTGGGCAGAAATGTTGTTTCGCATGTACACCATGTGGTCTGAAAAACAAGGATTCAAACTAAAAACATTGAACTATCAATCTGGAGATTCTGTAGGTATTAAAACAGTTACTGTAGAAATTGATGGAGATTATGCATTCGGTTGGCTAAAAGGAGAAAATGGCGTGCATCGTTTGGTACGTATTTCACCATTTGATAGCAATGCAAAGCGACATACCTCATTTGCTTCTGTGTATGTATATCCTGTTGCAGATGATTCAATTGAAATAGAAATTAATCCTGCTGATATAGAAATTACAACAGCACGATCAAGCGGAGCTGGAGGTCAGAATGTAAATAAAGTAGAGACAAAAGTTCAGTTAACACACAAACCTACTGGAATTCAGATTTCTTGTTCTAACTCTCGTTCGCAACATGATAATAGAGCTACCGCTTTAAAAATGCTAAAGTCTCAGTTATATGAAATCGAATTACAAAAACAACAAGAAGCTAGAAGTGAAATTGAAGCTGGCAAGATGAAAAACGAATGGGGAAGTCAGATTCGTAATTACGTAATGCATCCCTATAAATTGGTGAAAGATGTCAGAACTGCACATGAAACAGGGAGTGTTGATGCAGTGATGGATGGAAACATCAATTCGTTTTTAAAAGCATTTTTAATGTTGAATGGACAAAAGTCAAATGAACAATAAACAATTATCACTGATAACTGAATTTAACCATGATAAAAATATACCACAACCCACGTTGTAGAAAATCTAGAGAAGGTTTAGAGATTTTACAAGAATCTGATCAAGAATTTAAAATTAGAGAATACTTAAAAGAACTTCCTTCTTTTGATGAATTAAAATCAGTCATCGATTTATTAGGTATTACTCCTATTGAATTAGTTCGTAAAAACGAAGCAATTTGGAAAGAAAGTTATAAAGGAAAAACACTTTCTGAGACTGAAGTCATTACCGCAATGATAGAGAATCCTAAGCTAATTGAAAGACCTATTGTTGTCAATAACAACAAGGCTATTATTGGAAGACCGCCATTAGCAATTAAGCAAATACTCTGATTTTTATTTGTTTAAGAAAACCGGTGATTTGTTTAACAGAATATTAACAAGCATTAGTTAAACTTAATAAGACATTTGCAGTCGAAGTAAAAAACTATCTATTCTAATGAAAAAAATTATTGCATTATTTGCAGTTTTTGCATTTACACTTTCTGGTGTTTTTGCACAAAAATCAGTAAGCCCCCAAGTTACAATTACAGGTAAAATTGTTGATTTAAAAACCAACCAACCTTTAGAATATGCTACAGTTGTTTTAAAAGATATTAAAACAAAGCAGTTAAGTGGTGGGATTACAGATGAAAAAGGAAATTTTAATATCAAAACTCCTTCTGGAACTTTCGATGTAAGTTTTGAATATATCTCTTTCAAAACAATTACAATGCTCAAAAAAGTTATTGATACCTCCATAAATTTTGGGACTATTAAACTTTCAGAGGATTCTAAAAGGCTAGATGAAATTGTAATCATTGCAGAGAAATCTACCGTAGAAATTCGTTTAGATAAAAGAATTTATAATGTTGGAAAAGATATGACTGTGAAAGGTGGAACCGCATCCGATGTTTTAGATAATGTGCCATCGGTTGATGTTGATGTTGAAGGAAATGTGAGTTTAAGAGGAAATGAAAATGTACGAATATTAATAGACGGAAAACCATCTGCTTTAGTTGGTTTAAGTGGAGCTGATGCCTTACGTCAATTACCTGCAGACGCAATAGAAAGAGTTGAAGTAATTACATCTCCATCTGCAAGATATGATGCTGAAGGAACTGCTGGTATTTTAAATATTATTTTAAGAAAAGGATTGGCTACTGGCTTAAACGGATCTGTTAATGCTACAATTGGAGACCCTAAACAATATCAAATAGCATCAAATGTTAATTATAGAACAAAAAAAATAAATTTATTTACAAACCTTGGTTACAGTAAAAGAACTGGCCCTGGAAATTCTTTGACTCAATTATCAACTTTAGAAAACGGAATTGTAAATAGTTTGCGAATTGAAGAAAGAGATTTTGAAAGAGACAGAAGTGGATATAATCTTAATCTAGGCTTAGAATATTTTCTAAATAAGAAAAGTTCTATCACAGGTACTTTTTTCTACAGAGACTCAAATAACGGAAGTTTATCTACAAACAACATTAACGTTTTTGATGCTAGCGGATTATTAGACACCTCCGATATTAGAATTCAGAATGAAGATGAAACTGATACAACAATTCAATACTCATTTAATTATACTAACAATATAAATAGTAGTGGACATAAATTATCTCTTGATTTTCAGTACAGTGATAGTGAAGAAATAGAAACTGCATTTATAAATGATGTCACTGGAGATGAAATCAACTTCACTACAGAAAACTCTAAGAATACTTTAATACAATCAGATTATGTGTTACCAATTGGTAAAAACTCACAATTTGAAGCAGGTTATAGAGGAGAATTTCAAGATTTAACTTCAGATTTCTTAGTAACTCCAACTTTAAATCCAGATCCATCAAACAATTTAATTTTCAAACAAGATATCAATGCTATTTACACTCAATTTGGAACTAAAGTTAATAAGCTTTCTTTCTTACTAGGATTAAGAACAGAGATTACAGATGTAAAAGTAAGATTAACAAATACAGGAGAAAATTTTGATTACAACTATACTGAGTTATTTCCAACTGTAAATTTAGGATTTGAAAGAAATGATGATCAGAGTTTTACTGTTGGCTATAGTAGAAGACTAAGAAGGCCTAGGTTTTGGTTCTTAAATCCGTTTGAATCAAGAAACAGTCAAAATGTAATTTTTAAAGGAAACCCTGGATTAATACCAACATTTACAAATTCTTTTGATTTAGGTTTTTTACAGAAAATAGGGAAATTCACAGTGAACTCTTCAATTTACTATCAACATTCAGTAAATAATATAGAACGTGTTTCTAGAGATGAAATAAGACCTATAGGACCTGGCGGAACAAATGAAATTGTAACAATAAGAGAACCTATTAATTTAGCTTCAGAAGACAGATATGGATTTGAATTAACAACAAATTATAATCCATCTAAAAAAGTACGATTGTCTGCAAGTTTTAACCTATTTCAATCAGAAACAAAAGGTTTCTACGTTTATAATCAATTTACAGAAGATAACGTTACTGGCGATATTACTTCAACTGAAGTTGAACAAGACTTAGGAAACACAAACAATAGTTGGTTTACAAGATTCAATGCTAGAATATCTTTACCTTGGGGTATAGACTGGCAAACTCGTTTATCTTATAGAGGGCCTAGAGCAACTGCACAAAGTGAAACAAAAGGAATTTTTAGTGCAAACTTAGCATTCAGTAAAGATGTTTTAAAAGAAAAAGGAACCTTAGTTTTGAATGTAAGTGATGTGTTTAACTCAAGAAAAAGACAATCTATTACATTTAATCCAAGTAGAGAAAACCCTACAAGTATAAATGATCAAGAATTCCAATGGAGAGTTCGCCAAATATCATTAAACTTTAGCTATCGTTTCAATGAGAAAAAGAAAAAGGAACGCGAAGGTCGTCAAGAATTTGACGGAGGTGGTGAAGATTTTGGGACACCATAATCAAAAACAACAAATAACAAAAAAGGCTCGCAAAATTGCGAGCCTTTTTTATGATAAATATTTTAAAAACTACTTTCCTTCAGCAGCTTTCTTTGCATCTCTTTTTAATTTGAAGTTTTCCCAAATAGTCCCAGCAATCCAATAAGGAACTACAAACGTTAGTAAGAATATTAACAGCCAAAAACCTGCTGTAAAAATAAACATGAATAAAACAAATCCTGAAAACTGAGAAAAATCTAACATTTTATATTCTTTCTTTAATTGATATTGCAAAAATAACAGATAATTTTAATTGTAACTAACATTTCTGTAAATATTTCAACAAGAAAATACTCGCAAATGTTAATAACTGATTGTTGTGGATTTCGTAATTTTACAATCTAAAATTAAAGAACAAAAATCATGAAGTTTAGAATAGAGAAAGACACCATGGGTAACGTTGAAGTTCCTGCTGACAAGTATTGGGGAGCTCAAACCGAAAGATCTAGAAATAATTTTAAAATTGGTCCAGCTGGGTCGATGCCTTTAGAAGTAGTCTATGGTTTTGCGTATCTAAAAAAAGCTGCAGCCTATACCAATGCTGAATTAGGTGTTTTAGCTACAGAAAAACGTGATTTAATTGCACAAGTTTGTGAAGAAATTTTAGCAGGGAAGTTAGACGATCAGTTTCCTTTAGTCATTTGGCAAACAGGTTCTGGAACTCAATCTAATATGAATGTAAATGAAGTGGTTGCAAATAGAGCTCATGAAATTGCTGGAAAAGTAATTGGTGAAGGAGAAAAAACGATACAACCCAATGATGATGTTAACAAATCACAATCATCTAATGACACATTCCCAACAGGAATGCATATTGCTGCTTACAAGAAGATTGTAGAAACAACCATTCCTGGAGTAGAACAATTAAGAAATACATTACAAGAAAAATCAGAAGCGTTTAAAAGCGTTGTAAAAATTGGACGTACGCATTTAATGGATGCAACTCCTCTAACCTTAGGTCAGGAATTTTCTGGTTATGTTGCTCAATTAAACTTCGGATTAAAAGCATTGCGTAATTCTCTTGAACATTTAAGTCAATTGGCTTTAGGAGGAACAGCTGTAGGAACCGGATTAAACACTCCTAAAGGATACGATGTACTGGTTGCTAAATACATTGCTAAATTTACAGGAATGCCTTTTATAACCGCTGAAAACAAATTTGAAGCTTTAGCAGCACATGATGCTTTCGTAGAAACTCATGGATCGTTAAAACAGTTAGCCGTTTCTTTAAATAAGATTGCCAATGATATTCGTATGATGGCATCTGGACCAAGATCTGGAATTGGAGAAATTATCATCCCTGCGAACGAACCAGGAAGTTCTATCATGCCAGGAAAAGTAAATCCAACCCAAGCAGA
>TARA_R110001632_G_scaffold49937_1_pt1 | contig 10349 bp, 14 predicted proteins | sample TARA_R110001632 | Tara Oceans TARA_R110001632 (sample SAMEA4398266) | marine metagenome | biome: Polar Biome; feature: [SRF] surface water layer (ENVO:00010504); material: water (ENVO:00002006), including particulate matter (ENVO:01000060) such as... | depth 5 m
TGAGCTCTTTAATACCGTTTGCCAAAGTTTCTAACTCCTTCAACACTAATCGTGAATACTCAGTCCAACCATCTTCTTTGCTACTCATTTTCGTCTCCCGCATCAATAACACAAAGTATATCTTTAAGTCTGTTTTCAATATCTTCTTTGGAAGTGTCTTTGTCGGGTATCATTACTAAAAGAGCTTTAATCTGATCTACAAACCAATCACTAGCTTGAAACGCAGAATGCCAATCTTTTTCTTTTTCACTAAGACTAGATCTCATTTTCTTAAGATTATTAATTCTTTCAAATAAAGAAATATAACATATTTTATTAGACATAAACACAACTCACTTTTCTAACAATAATTATCTACTGTTCAGACAAAATTCTTATTATTTCTTCTCTAATTAATCTTCTAATATTCGACTCGCTTAAACGAGCTCGAGGATTTGAGTCATCAATTAAACCCATATCCTCGAGATACTTAGCAATTTGTTTGTTTACCGGTGTGTCTGGGTCTGTATAACTCCCAGAATGTCCATCTGGCCAACCACCATGACTAGTCGGCTTATCTAGATGTAAGTCTTTAATTGAATTCTTTTTTCCCATAGCTACCTCGTATATTAATAACTATTTGGAAAATAACGTTTAATCTTCTTTTCTTACATCTTGACGCTTAATTATTACTTCTTTTCCAGTAAGCTCACTTAAAAACCTTACAAACATTATTTGTGAAAAAGGTCCGGCGCCGTTTCCGTGTTGAACAGGCTTGAAAAATATTTCATTAATTACACCTTTGTTGCTCATATGATACGTCATATAAACTCTATCACCTACTCTTAAATTATTTGACATGATTCTACCTATTTTAATATTGCTTTTTTAAAGTCTAATGGGAATATACTTGAGTTTTTTCTATAAAAATTATGCCAGTCACTATCAAGTATATAAGTTACTGCCTGATCATCTTTGTTTCTTATACTTCTTCCACAAGATTGTACAATAGACTTTGCAGTTTGTAAAGCGTACCAGCCTTGATTCTTGTTCATGCGCTTTTTTACTATTGGATCGCCTAAGTAAGGATAAGGTACCTTGCATATAACTTGAAATCTAGATAGGTCGCCTTTTAAATCGATCCCTTCTGTCATTGAAGGAGATAACAATACAGTATCATTCTTTGCGCGAATATGTTTTTCTAGAATTTGATCTCTATTATCTGAACGATGTATTAATAAACGCTTAGACTTTATATTCTTTTTAAGATAATTTGCAATTCTATACGTATGACAATGAACCACACCTTTTTGACCTTTATGTTCTTCTAAGATTGCCTCGATAGCTGCCTTAAGTCTAGGAAGACTTTGTTCTATCTGACTATATGACATAGACCCAATAGTTGATTGGAATATAGGTCTGTTTTCTGATGGAAATGGGGAGGGCAGCTTTATAACTTCATACTCTTCTTTCTTTATACCTAACGACTTTGCAAAAGAATCGGCATTGAGAATTGTTGCAGACATTAACAGAACCTTTTTTCCCATTCTAAAAAGATATTCTTCAGCAAACTTTGAAACATCAATTGCTCTATAAACAACTTTTTTATAACCGCGTTTTTCAGATTCTTGAACTTCCATAACCCAGTTATCTGAAGAGTAGTCTTTTAAGAACTTTTCTAATTTTTTTGAATGCGAAGAAAGCATTTCGTACTTCATTGAAAGTGTTCTTAACTCTTGCAATTTTGACTTAAGTCCCATCTTTTCTAATTGTGATTCAAAGTGAGTAACTTTTATTTGAAGAGCAGGAAAATACTCATTCTTAACCCATTTAACAAAATTAACTGGTGTGATCTTAGCCGGCCAATTGCATTTAATAAGCTTATCACAAAAGTATTGGCTTACACTTACTTCAACAAAATTACTAAGTACAGATTCTGCATTGTGTGCTTCGTCTATAATCAAAGTCTTTCTAGGCGTAATCTTGCCCGAGTATGTTGACTCAGTTATAAAATAAGGAAAATTTGTTATTGACTCTGGCGATTCTAAAAATGATTTCTTTTTCATTTTATAAGCGCAAGAAGTCATACAATGTTTAAAAAATGCTGATCCTTTCTTTTCTGTTCTAAGTAATTGCTGTGATGTTTTGCAATCATTTTTTTTGTCATACCCACATTTATAATTTGAAGCTGAATATAATGAACACATGTCACCATTCTTACCACCAAAATCTTTCTCGTACTGCTCTTGCAAAATCTTTTGCGTTGTAAGAAAATATGAACCGGGTCCAATATTATCGTCTTCGTATGTCGCTAGATTTCTATTAATGTATCTAGCAACTGTTAGACCGATTGCTGACTTGCCAACACCGGTTCCTGCTTCTAAAATAACAAATCGCTTATCACCATTCATAAAAGCATCAATTACCTTTTGAATTGCGTAAGTTTGTTGTTCTCTTTGTTCCTCGTACGGAAAATACTTGTCAAAATTATTACTCAAATTTACCTCCATCTTTATAGTATTATAAGGTAAATAACTTTATTTTACATAATTTCTAGTGCTTTCTTTGGGTCTTGTAACTCAATTGCGCCATTAGTAATAATATAATCAAAAAACTCTAAAAGCGCTACACCAGTTGACTCAATATCGTCAATATCTAAGACTTTTTCTATATTTGTATTTTTTACCTTTAGATATATTTTTGAGATCTCTTTTTCGCCTCTTACACGCTTATAGATCGGAACAAACATTATTTTTTTAATATCTTTTCTAGACTTAACAAAAACAGTTTTTTCAACAATTTTTTTTATTTCTGCTTCTATTATCTCTTCTTCTATTGATATGATAGGCATACTTGGTATACCCGGCATCAATAATTTTGGAGTTCTAGGAACAATTAATCCGCTTTTTAGTCTTTTTACAGTTAGTGCCATGCTGTTTATCCTATTTTGTATGCCAATCAGCAACTGATGAAGCCCAAGAGTTAGGCTTGATTTTAACTTTATATCCCATGCCAGTGACCCATCCTTTTGCATTATCTACTAGATGCCTCGTAGCATTTCTTTCCTTGTCGCCGATATCGATATGAACTTCTATATTTGATATCTTTATATTTTCTTTAAGATAATTTGCAACATTGATTGCTATATCTATTTCTTTTAAAATTTTATTTTCAAGCTTCTTATATCTAGATTCATATAACTTTTGTTTTTGAAAATAATAATTTGCAATTCCCGTATCATTTGAGTGAACTGCTATGATACAAGAAAAAGTACAATGATCTGATTTTAGCATACTATCAGACCCAACATATAGCGTAAGACCCATTTTGCTATATTCGCTCATTATACTTAACATTTCTTTTGATGATATCGTAAAAGCATTAACTTCATTCCAATCATCACTAGGTAAAATCATGATAGACCACTTTTTTTATGTTTGATTAAGTCTAACACAGATATACCTCTTTTTATAATTATTAAGCTTATTTAAACTTTCTAAAGAATGCCCTTATTGAATCAATACTGAAATCATCATTGTTATCCACTTCTATATTTGAAACATATCTATTCTGATTTATTGATTCATTTATCTTTTGAGCATTAATGACTTTGTTGTTTTTATTTCTTAATCGGCGGAGTTCTGAGTATGCATCTTGAAGCTTACTTGCCTCTTTTCTATATCTTCTGCCTGCTTTTTTCCTAGATTCGTATCCTGATTTAATGTACTTTAGTTCGTCCATTAACTCTTCAAGATATGTAGAATACTCCTGGGTATCTTTTTGCGGTCTTTTTTTTGATTCATTAATTTTATTTCTAAGCCTTGAGTATATTCTTTCTTTTGCATCTTGTGATAACGAATCGGGTAAATTACTCATAAACGAGTCTTTGTCTTGCTCGTTACCCAGCATACTTCTCATTGCTGTGCCACTTACATTTGGTGCGCCACCGCCTCTTGTAAACATATCAGGATTGTTTGCACCTGCAAAACTGACATAACCTTGCAAATAAAGATTAGGAAAGTATCGATCAACTGTTGAAGTAGCAGGTCCTCCCGCTCTGGGTGTTTTTTTGATTAAATAGTTTTTCTGTGTGTCTTCAGCATCAGAATATACATTATATACATTCTCAACTGTCCCAACTAGGTTAAGCTGTTCTTCAGCATTAATTAAGGTTTCTAAAACCTTTCTTACGGGAGATCCTCCATAGAATATTTCAACGTTATTGGGCATCACAGCTTCTAAGTCTTCACGCCATATTTGCTGCATATCTTCGCCGTATATCGGAATTTGGCCTTTTTTGCTTCTGTCAGAAATAGATACAAAAAGAAGCACTTTGTCATTCTCCGATGATGCAGTTTCAACTAGATAATGATGACCTCTGTGATAAGGCTTTGCTGACATTGGTACTAATCCGATTTTCATAAGTATCTTTCTCCTCTATCACACAATATTGTGATTATGATTCCACTAGGGTCATGTTTCTTTAAATATCTTTCTGAAGCTAAGATGTTTGCACCACTACTAATACCTATAAGTATCCCTGTTTCTCGCCAGAATCTTTTCATTCGTGCTATAGCATCTTCTGTTTTTATCTGTATCACTTCATCCATCAATGTCTTGTCTAAAAGAAAGTCTGCGCCATCGTTGATGCCTTGAATACCGTGGGTTTCTGCAGATTCTTCAGGAGTAGTAAGCACACACTTTACATTTAATTCCAGATAGTCTATATACTTTTTCACACCCATCATTGTGCCACCTGTTCCCGATCCATGAACAAAAGCTGACCAATTCAAAGGCCTCATTTCTGTAATAACATGTCCGTAAATCTCGGGTGCAGTTATCTCATAATGACACTGAACATTGAGCGGATTGCTAAATTGCATTGGTGAAAAATATTGCTTAGAGTTTTTCAAAAGGTTATCCCTTATTTTGATTGCTTCCTTAAAATCATTATAACCCGTTTCAATTATGGTTGCACCAAATGCTCTCATCATATCTTTTCTTTGCTGTGACATGTTTTCAGGCATAATTATTTCACAAGGACAATTCATTGAAGCAGCATAAGAAGCTAAGGCAATTCCTGTGTTGCCGCTTGTAGCTTCAACTAATGTTGTTTTCCCAGGATCTATTGATCCATCGACAATTGCAAGATCACATATGTACTCAATCATTCTATCTTTTACTGAACCTGTACGATTATGTGTTTCTAGCTTTGCCCAAATCCTGCAATCTTCATCAATCGCTATCATAGGGGTATTGCCTGTTATGTCAGACATTTACTTTTCCAGCCTTTTAATAGACTTGATAAGCTTTTTTAATTCTGCAACAGTTGGTAAAGTACTTTCTGCTGATGTGTCTTCATCTAGATCGTTAACACTTCTAATTGAGTGGCCCAGTTTTTCTACAAACTCTGAAACATTATTAAGTGTTTCCCGCATAATACCTGTCTGTTCGTTAGCTAGATCTCGTATTGAAGATCCTGCTGATTCTATTTTTTGTCCGGCTTGTTCGAATTTTTTACCACCTCGAGATCTTGCAAATTCCTTGAGCTCTGAAACTTTTTTAAACTCTTCAAGAATTATTGCGTTCAACTCTTTTTTACTAATTGATGTTGATTCTTTCATTGATGTCTTGTGAGTCAATCGTTCAATACCTAATACATCAGATTCTTTAGAACCGCCGGCTTTAAGGTGGTTAACATTGTTATGAATGTTTGCACCGCCCGCCCAAGAGTCTTCATAAGCTTCCACTTCAAAAGTAGTATCATTTTCTATCGTAGATCCTGATATATTTTTTGTTCTTTTGTAATCTAAGTTTTCTATTTCTTCTTGAATTAGTTTTCTAATTGCATTTCTGTTTAGTTTCATTTTGTTTGCCCTGTTATATTAAGTTTATTATTTAGATTCTTGTATAGTCCCAAATTATTGACTTGGCTTCTATTATAGATGGTCTTAAATATCTTAAACATTTATCTTTCATCTCATCTATTTTCATCCACTTAAAGTCTTCGTGTTCAATTTCGCCCGTCTCTGGATTATTAACAATTCTTACTTTGTCAGTTTCATAGACCTCAGCAATCCACAAAGATAACGGTGGATCTACTATTGGTGATTTATTTATTATTCTTCTTGCAATCAATCCAGCTTCTTCAAATAACTCTCTATGCGCAGCTTCTATTTGCGTCTCGTCACCATCAATTCTTCCTTTTGGCACATCGTATATACCACCAGCTAACTTTCTAAACTTAGATAAAGCCTTTAAACCAAGTATTTCTGGATTGTTATTTTTAATTCTGAAAATAATAAAACCTGATGCAGTTACGTTTTTCATTTTTACTTTCCCCAGTAATATTTTAATGCATTATTGGGATTATTGTATATACTTTGTAAAGATGGGGAATTAGCAAAACTTCTAGATACACAATAATAAGTTGCAATTACGTCCATCATCCATTTTAAAAAGTTAAATGGATCATCTGGTTCAGTAGCTATGTTAAGTTTTTCTAAATGATCAAAATAATGATCCATAAAGTCTTTATTACCGCCTAGATCGAAATTTGCTTGCATCCATGGCTGATATGAATTCTCCACTTTTGTAAAAGACGCTTCTGCTCTAGGCATGCCCGAATCACAAGGTTTTTTTCTCGGACCTCCTCCACCACCACTACTAGGTGTAATAGTAGGCGGGCCTGATCCGGATCCGAGATAATCAATATTATCGTCGGTATATGTGTTTCTAAATTCTTTTAAAATTAGTTGTCTTAATTGTTTTCTTGTTATTTTCATTAGTATGATACCTCGTAATAATCAGGTTCTATAAAGAGCGGAGCAACATGTCTATCTGAATAATCATCAGTTTCTGGGTATATAAATATATTCTTAGCTTCAATTCTGCTTATAAACTCTTCACTTGCGTATTCCATAGCGACAGGATCATCCAAATACTTCAGATCTTTTCCTGGCAGTGCGAACATTTCTTCTAAATCATATCCATGCATAACATCATCAATAAATACCCCTCCAAAGTTGAGGGTTCCTCCGTATTTTTTTCTATCTCTTTGTGTATATGCTTTTAGATCTTTGTAACCTTGATTCTTAGCAACCGTGCTGAAAAAATCAATAAATTTTTGGATTATTAATTCTACTGTTCCAGTACTAAACAAACTTTCAACACCTATTTCCATATTTGATTCAAATAATTGACGCCAGTTTGGGTTGATTAATCCTGAATTCCGCCAGTCTAGTCTTTTTAATACATCATGTACTTTTCGCAATGTCATTTTTATTTCCAAAATTTTCTCGTAGTCGCCGGCTTCTAAATATTTATTTAAGTTTTTCTTAGAAATGTATGTCAAATCTTTAATCACATTTAAAGATTCATCACTTATTTTGACTTCATTTGATTCAGCATATTCAAGCATTACTTCAACAAAATCTAAAACTGCATCTTTTGATTTACCTCTATTTTCGTTCCTTAATCTTATGGGATCTGACAATAGACTTATTATTTTTTCAGTAATAACATGTTTTCCGTCTGAACGCCTGGAATGTTCTTCAATCTTTTGTATTATTACATTACCTAAGTTTCGATTGGAATTCGAATTAATTATTTTTAAAAATCTTTGCTTCGTCAAACCATCGTTTCTAAAGTCAACAGTAATACCGCCATGTCCACTACTTTCATCTTTAACAAACTGTATCTGGCTGTCAATAGAGCCTAGAGCTAGCTTTGATACTTTTTCATCAATTGCTTCTTGACCTCTATAAACCACGTAATAAAGCATAACGCCTTCTCTTAGAACATAGTTATAAAATAAATTATTACCTTTTGTTCTTAAAGCAGTACACCAAGCAGTACCTGCGCCTAATGTGCATGATGCTTCTCTAGTAATAGGCAACCAAACTTGCCAGTTATCATCTTCAAAAATCTTTTGTGCTTCTTTTTCTATTTCTGATTCTTCAAGATATCCAGAAGAATAGCTGCTAATAATTGCCAAATCGGTTGGTGTCTTATAATCATTAATATCCGATGATTTACCTAAATTAGCAATTCTTTTCTTAGATTGCTTAAAATTTTTCATTTTTCCGACAATGTCCTGGACAGGTTCTTTAGATGTTGATCCTTCGGATGACATGTAATACTTGGCAATCCAGACTAAATCAGGTTTTTGCAGTTTATGAGGCTTTTCTGAAGCTATTCTTAAGTTTTCTATCTTTTCCGGATCTGTCAAACCTACTAGCCGTGCAACGGTGTCCTGTACTCCCTCAGCTAATAATCTAAATATTGATTCGTTAATAAACAGTCTTAACTGCCGTTTTGTTACTTTCATTTTACCACCACGTTGTATACGGTGCACCGGTGACCTTTGGATGTCTACCAATTCTGCATGACCAGTAGCCGGCTTTTGTTTTATCGTTTTTATCTTCGCAGTTATGCCTTGCTTTAAACGATTTCCTTCTTGCGGGATCTCTTAGACCGGTTGTCATGCCTTTTGCACCAAAAGATATTTTTTTAATATTACCAGTCTTTGGATTTTTTACGTAAACATAGAATTTTTTCTTTCCACCACGCTTAGGCTTATTGAGTTTAACTTTTCTACCCTTGTATAGTGTACCTGACTTCTTTTTAGATTTTCGTTTTCTTTTCTTTTTTCCTTCATGAAGATCACAGTACTCACTCTCGCAAAAATAGTCATAAAGCAAACTCATTAAAGCTTGTGCCTCTTTCTTTGTCATAACATTTCCAGTTTCTGAATCTGGACCGGTAAGTCTTATAAAAACACCGTCATACAATTCTTCACCTTCTAAAAAATCACCAGGTCTGGTGTCCCTAACTTCTACTTCTATCTGATTTCCAAACTCATTATTGAAAACTTTATTAAGCAGCTCACTAGATTTATGATATCCTAAGTCAGATGTTTGAATAAGTGCATCAGCTTCCTGTGATATAGGAAAATCTAAAGCGATCTCTCTACCTTCGTAAATGCCCCATTCACCTAAATCAGAATTAATAATTTCTATATCATCTTCGAGTAAAGATAACATACCTTTATTATACCACTTTCTTGATTCACAGATTAACGAGAAGAATCTTTCTGAACCCGGCCGGTATATGTTTTCAACCAAAGGCTTAGAATGATTCAGATGGTAACGTAGTCCTTCTGATAAAACAACGTTTTCGAATACTAACTTTTTTAATTTATATTTATCTAGCTTCATTTTTACTCTTTTGTTCTTAAATATATATCATTTAGATTAATCAAGTACAATAATGTTTTCTAAATATGCAATTATAGTTTCTTGACCAATTCTTATATTATACATAGGATTATATTGATCACTTGGATCATATATTATATTTTCAACTATACCCGTAAAAGTTTCTCTTTCTTTTTTGTAACGATCGTTAATTGTAATAACTAGATCACCAATCTGTGGGTTATGTGTCTTAAATTCATGATGCTTTATTTTCTTTCTTTCTAACTTGACACATCTTTTTTTTGAAACTTTAAATAACTTACTGCTATAGATGCTAGAAGTTTCACAGATTAAATCGTATTTTCCTACAGCAAGTACTTTACATATCTTATAATCACAATAATCGTCAGTTTGTCTGCTTTGCTTTGATATGAATATCATTACTAAATCGTTTTCACATATTTCACTCATATAAATAAATATAAAAAAAGGTGTAGAAAAGTCTACACCTTTAGTAAAAATTAATCAACTCAAGTTTTATTTACTTGATATTGATTGTTGCGGGCTAGCCCGGCGCTAAGTTCTGCTTATCTTTTAATATTATAAACACACAATATTAAAAGTACATAAAAAAATAAAAAATAATTGTTTTTGTAAATATTCATGATCTGGTAATAGTATTAGTTAAGAAATAACTCTTTTACCATTAGTTACTGCAATCTTAATTAAATTAGTTTCATCATATATCTTACAAGCTTCTAATAAAAGTCTTAATTCAAACATCATATCTCCGTCTGAATATGGCTTGTATATGTCATTGATATTATCAGAACCTATAGCAACAATTATATTGTGTTCTAGAAGCTCTTCTACAGGTGTAATAGCATTATGTGAAGGAACTAAATCTTCTCTTCTAGGATGATCGATCCATGCTGAGGGACATGTTATAAAACTTAATCCTGCGTCATTTGCTAGTTTGTATATTTCTTTTCTATATCCTATAGGGTGACATGCTAAAGAAAGTGAATGAACAGCAGTAACTCTACCTTCTAAACCCCACTCAATTGTTTTTCTAGCTAATAACTCTGTTTCTCTTTCTGAAGGGTGATTTAATTGATCAACATGGACATGTAGTCGTTTATTGTATTGTTTTGACCAACCCATAACCACGTC
>TARA_R110001632_G_scaffold6258_4_pt1 | contig 10348 bp, 10 predicted proteins | sample TARA_R110001632 | Tara Oceans TARA_R110001632 (sample SAMEA4398266) | marine metagenome | biome: Polar Biome; feature: [SRF] surface water layer (ENVO:00010504); material: water (ENVO:00002006), including particulate matter (ENVO:01000060) such as... | depth 5 m
TTCTATGTCTTGATGATGATATTAAATGGATATGTCAGATGTTTTGTGTAAGAGGTGGAAGACAAAGATTAGATAAAATTAAATGTTTAGAAACATTAATATTTAATGTCTTTGAAAAATTAGAAGAAGAAAAATGTAATCTAGCAGGGTTCTACCCTATAGATAATCCATTCTTTATGAAACAACATATATCTAATGATCTTAGATTTATTATAGGTAATTGTAAATTCTTTTTTAATAAGAAAAAATTAGAAAATAGAAAATTCACACTTTTAGAAGATTTTGAAACAACTATGAAGTATTATTTAGAAGATGGAAAAGTAATTAGATATAATAATTTTGTATGTGTTACTAATTATAAAATATTAAAATGGGATTTAACATTAAAAGATAAACAAATTGAAGTAGATTTATTTCATCATAAATATAGAGAATATACAACTATAAAAAATAAAGTCAATGGTAATTGTGATATTAAATTTATTAAAAATCCTACAAGAATTTATTTATCTACACTTTGGATAGGTAAAACTCTTAATGAATTAAGTAGATTATCCTTTATATCTTGGATTAAGCAAGGTTACTCAATAAACCTTTATAGTAACTTAAAATTAAATCAATTAAATATAAATGAAAAATATTTAAAATATATAGATATAAAAAATCCTAATCAAGTATGCTTATATAATAATGAAGATATATTACCATTTAGTGATTACTGGAGGTATAATTTATTATTAAAAGATAAAAATGCTATTTGGATAGACTCTGATATGGTTTTAATTGACAGATTACCTACAATAGATACTATAATATCTTCAGAGCATACCTTCCAAAGTGGTGCTTTTAAATCTAAATTAAATTTTGTGCCTAATATTGGTGTCTTAAAATTTACTACAGACTTAGGAAGAGAATTCATAGAAGAAATTATAAATAAAATAGATAATAAAAAAACAGAATCAAAATTTTGTGATAATATGACTATATTTAGAACTACAATTAAAAAAAATAAATATATAGACTTATTTAATAATATTATGCCACCCTTTACCTTTTGTCCTATTCCATGGTGGAATGTAACCAGCATATATAATGATGTCCACTATCCAATAAAATATGATGTAGAAAATAAGGATAATAAATATATAATCAGAAATGGAATAGGAATTCATCTTTGGCAAAACTTTACTATGAATAAATATCAAATAGATTTTAAATCTATTACAGAACATAGTTTATTTGACCAATTAAAAAATCTATGCTTATAATAAGATGGTTAAAAAAATTATTAAACCTAATAATCCTTTTCATCAAAAATTATTAGATAATTTAAAATTATTATTACCTTGTATAGAACCTGCTAATGGTTATTTTATGTCTGATGGTGCTCTATTAGGATATATAAGAGAAAATGGATTTATTAAAAATGATAATGATATTGATTTAATGTTTTTACCTGGAACTAAAATCAATATGAATAAACTTAAACAATCAGGATTGGATTATCAAGATTATTATATTTGTGGAAAAGTCTATGATAAAAAAGATAGTTTATATAAAGTTAAAAATAAATGGATTGAGTTTTTAGATTACACAAGGGTTCTACCTGAGCATGAAGGGTTTAATAGATTTGAACTATTAAAAGCAAGTAAGCAATTATATGAAGAAGAATATATAGAACCTAAATTTAGTGAACCATTTATAGATATATTTTATTTAGAAGAATTAGATAATAAATACTATGTACCATATAATTTTAAAAATAGTCATTTCACACCTTACCCTTGTTATATAAATGATAGTGTTATTAAAAGATATAAAAATATGTTCTATGATTGTTCTGTTTTAATACCATATCATACTATAGATATATTAAGAATGTTATATGGTCCGGACTGGTGGAAGTGTAAAGCAACTTTAGAACTTAATCCTAATGACCCTGTTATAAAGACAAAGAAGATTTGCTAATCTGTGTGTCATTTTCACAATCCATCTCTGCCTCACAGCATTTACAAAAACATTTACATCTAAACCAATGTTTTATAGTTTTACAGCATTTAAAAGTCATTTAAAATAATATAATATTATAATATATCATGGATTCGCACAATTATTTATTTGAAGATGAAGAATATAAAATATATTATCCTATTGTAAATAATAGTAATGTTGTTAAATCACTACTAAAAAATAAAATATGGGAAAAAAAGATACAAGATTTATTTAAAAAATATATTAATAATAATCATAATGTTATTGAAGTAGGACCATATATAGGATCACACACAATTCTATTATCAAAACTTGCTAAAAAAGTTATTGCTATAGAACCTTGTAAATTATCTTATGAATGTCTTAAGACAACCATAGAAAATAATAATAATTTAAATAATGTTGTATTACATCAAGTAGCAGCATTTTCTGAGGATTGTCTTTTAGAATTTGGGACTGATGGGTCAGGAGGGTCATCTATATCTAAATATAGAAGAAAAAAATTTAAAGAAAATTACATTGTGCCTGCTGCCCCATTAGATGATTTTTTATATGATGAACATATAGATTTTATTAAAATAGATTGTGAAGGAAGTGAATTTGAAGTATTAAGAGGGTGTGATTCTATAATACAATTATGTAGACCTAAAATTATTGTTGAAGTGTGGAAATCTGACTCAAGAATGGAATTATTAAATGAATTTTTAAATGACTATAATTATATTGCTAAATTTTTAGGAGGTGAAAATTATTTATTATTACCTAACTAAAGTTCGTGGTAAACCTTCTCACCACCCTTCATATAGAAACTTCTTTGTGCTTTATATTTAGGTGTTTCTTTTTTTTTTTGAAATGGTTTATTATCATTTGTAGTATCAAAATATTTCTCTACTTTAATATTTTTTTTTACTTTGCCTTTTTGAAAATTTTTTATATTTCTAAATTCCCAAGTAGGTGTATCTGGGTCAAACCCATCATGTATCGCCTCTGTAAATTGTTTATCTTTTTTTTTAGTTATATTAGTATAAGATTCATGTGCTTTTATTCTACTGACATTTCCAATAGATGGTTTAAATTTATTAGGATTAAAATTTAACATATATTATTATATAATATTATAATATATAATGGTTTTAATAAATTTATCTTCAAATGGGGAATTAGACCCAGCAAAATTCTCAAATTATTTTAGTCAAGGATTAACTATAGAAAAAAATAGTTTTATATGTCTTGTAAGTGCTTCTATTGTTGAAGACCTTGCTAATAATATTATAACCATACCAGCATTAACACCCCTCACAGTTAGATTTGACCCATTAAATCAAGTAACTAAAATATTAAATACTATAGAAACTGAATACACTTTAACCAGTTTATCAAACCATATAAATACATTATTTTTAAATTTACATAATGCTATAGGATTTAATACAAGAGTTACTGTGAACCCACAAGATAATAGTTTAGGTGTTATTCATTTTCAATTTTTTAATAGGGCAAATGGATTTTTACAAGCAGGACAACAATCACTATGGGGTATAAATCCAGCATTCCAAACTGCTTTTGATAATGTCACTTATGAAGCACAACAATATTATAACTGGATTACTAAAGCAAGTGTTGGAACATTAGCAAATTGGACACAAGCAATTGTAACTGAAGATAGTAATAATTTATTAACAATAAATTTTCCAAGTGGACCAGCACCAGATGGTGTAGATTCATTTTGTGCTATTTCAGGAAACCCAAATTATACATTAAATGGAATTAACTATGATTTTAGTATGATTAATAATCCAAATAAAGAATCATGTAATTTACTATTACAAAATCCAAATACTGAACCAAGTGCTAATATAGATTATAAAAATTATAATTTTACACAATTTACAATAGCATCTAATGCTAATATAACAGGTCAGGCGGGAGCAAGAGTTTATACTGCTGCTATAGGTCCAGCAGTTCATAATGCTGGAACTGGTGAATATAGTCAATTACCTATACCTTCTTTAGGTGGTGATGCTTTTATTTTTCATATTGATTTTACTGGTAATGGTAAAACATTAGTAACACAAATAGATATAACTGATGGTACACCTACAGAATTAGAAATAAACCCCTATTCTTTTGGTGATGTTTATAGAATAGGATTTAGTAAAACTACAGATGCCTCACCAAATCCAGTTCAAAGTAATTGTCCTAATATTATTACTGCTTCTTATGATGGACTTGTATTTTGGTTGCCTCTATCACAAACTTATACAGGTGCTGGTTCTACAGCATTAATTTTTGGGACAAGAGTTATTGAATATAATCCAGGTGTAAATTTCTTATATAAAAGCATAACAAGTCAAAATCAACCTCTTGCTCTATGGGAAACAGATTGGTTAAGTTCTCCTACAGAATTAAAAGCAAATGGAGGATATATGGGTTGTTGGGGTGGAGCAGGTTTTCAAAATAGTGTTAGAGCAGTAAATCCTAAACCTATGTTTGTAGATGGTGGACAAAATAATAACATGAATACTCAAAGACTTACAGGTAAAACTTATAGTGATTTTGTAAACGATGTTCCATTATTTTTTAGATGTGATATTTTTACACCTGAACCACCAACTAATCAATCCACTTTTAAACAAAGATTACAATTAAATTTAGACCAAGGTAAATTACTTACAGAATATCCCACTGCTATATCATTTTTGTTTAGATTTTATGATGATAGTGGTATAATTACTAATCCTGCCCAAGATACAATGACACCATTAGGTGGTATTATGACTATTGGTGGAACAGAAGACTCAGTATTTCAAATCCATTTATTACAATCACAAGTTATGGATGTAACTGTCTTTGATGACCAAGGTAATCCTTTCCCTATCATTTTAAATGATGCTGGTGCTACAAGAATAAGCATTGATTATGGTAAATATTACCAGTTTTTATATTTAGATGAAGGTGAAGGTAATTTTCTTGTTACTATTATAGATATAGAGGATAATTATAAAAGGTATACACATGGTCCTACTACTTTAACAAGTAAAAGACTAATGAATCCTAATTGTATAGGTGGACTTAATCAAGGTGTTCCTAGTGATGCTCAATTTTATATGAGTGGAAATATTGCTGATTTTAGAATGTATTCTAAACCAAGAACAGGGACACAAACAGTTATAGGTTTATGGAATGATCTTATAACAGGATTCGCAGGTTATAAAGTTCCTAAGAATGCCTGGCCCCCAATAATGACTGCTATGCCCACTGTTTCATCAGTGATAGGATTACCACCTCAGTCAAGATTTTTTAATATTCCTGACACAAATATAGAGAATACTAATAGTGTTTGTTTCAGCACAAAAGGACTACAGAATGGCGCATTTTCTGTTAATCCTGCTTTTACAGATGTATATGTTCCTTTAGATATAAATATAGACCATGCTAATTCTACAAAAGATTTACCACTTAAGGCACTTACTGGATATGGTAATGGTTTAACAGAACTTAAAGAATTTCAAGGTGAAGTAGAATTTGAAGACTATGATGGTATAAATGAAAGAGTTATAGATACTTATGTAGATACTAATGCTACTGGTGCTAATAATCCATTTTTTGATGAAAATGCTAATGTATCTAATATATCATTACAAGATGAAGTGTTTAATGTAGAGATTCCAAATTTACCTCATATTACATATAATGGTACTAACAAGACAACAGATAAAACAATATATCAATTACCAGTAGAAACAACAAGCAAAATAATTCATAATGTTAAAATTACAGAACATAGTCCTGCTTCTAAAGTATGGATTCCTTTAAGAAATGCTGGTGAAATACCTATCAATAAATTAGATGTTCAGATCTCTAAAGAAAATGGACAAAAGGCAACCGGTCTTCAACAAGATACTCATGTCAGCATTCAAATAGAGAAAAGAGAAGATATATTTAATTAAATTTTATCTTTATTTTTTTATATTATAGTATTATAAATGTCAATAAATATTCAAACTTTATCTAATAAATCAGAGTTTACTAATTATTTTAGTCAACCTATTACATTCCCACAAAGGACTATGATTGCTATGCCTAAAGCAAATCTACAATTACCAGTCTTTGTTAATCCACAAATTAAATACCCAAATATAATTGATGCTAATAAAAATAATGTTTGTCTTAATATTACTATTGATGGTATAAATAATGATATTAATTGGAATGATATATATGAAGCACACAAACAAGTAGAAGGTGTTGAAAATATTACTGGTATGACTTTTGATGATTATATGGATAATTATACTTTTTTACCTAACGGACAATTAGTCTTTTTACAAGGTGGTGGTTTAGAAACAAAAACATCATTTAATACTATATTATCTGTAGCAATACATAATGCTTATAAATTTTATAATGTAACACCATCATCTAAAATAGAACAATCAAGTGAAAAATATCAAAGAGATATAGACCCATATAATTCACCACAAGGTGATGCTATATTTTTAAGCACAGAACAAACAGAATTATTAGAATTAGGATTTAATGTTGAGTATGCTCCACTGCGTGTCTTTGGTCTTACACCTACAGATATGGATTTTTCTGCTGTTACAAAATCAAATTGGATTACTGGTGCTAGTAATGAAGATTTAACTGCTGCTACTGGTGATTGTCAAGTATTTGCTAATGGTGTGTTATTTGATTATAATGGTGGTTATATATCTACAGTTCCTAATCTAATTATTCCTGACCCAGCAGATGATTCTAAAATGTGTTTTGGATTACAACTTGTTGGTAATGGATTTGGTGGAACAAAAATACCATCTGAAACTTATGAAACAGAAGCAATAGATATTGGTGTAGAATTTGGATCAAATACAAATGGTGATCCAATTTATACAATTATTACTGGTGGAAAAACTTTATATGATGGAACAGAAGTAGCAGAAGTATCATTATTTGAACCAAAAACCGCTGTTAATACTTTTAATAATGGAACAGATAGATTTTATATTCAAGTTCAAAGAGGAAATTTATATGCTAATAGTTCTGAATTTATTGTAAATATTTTAGTAGGTTCTGATATAAATAATAAGTATGTAATTTATAGTAAGAGTATTGGTCTTATATCTGCTGATATTACTATTGTCCCAGTTTATATGGCGGATTCCGACGCAGCAACAAGTGGATGGCAATTTAATGATAATGATTATATCCAACAGACCGCAGACACACAAGAAATGGGTGAAATGAATGCTATAAATCATACAGGTTCATTTGTAATAGAACCATTAATATCAAATAGTCAAATAACATCATTTTTAGAATATAATTTTTGGTCATCTTGGGGATTACAAACAAAAAATAATGCTATAGCAGATAGTATAACAAATAAATCATTTATTAGTTATGATGGAACAGATCTTATGAGAACTTGGAGAAATCCTGTTAATCTTTCTAATGCTGATATTAGTTATGTTTTAGGAAATAATAAAGCAAGTGATATTTATATAAATGATGTTACAAATAGTTTTATAAAATTAAATTATAGAAATGTAATAACTAATTTACCACAAATATTAAATGTTAATATAAATAATTTAGATATTAAGAATTTTGCTGGGACTTTTGTAGGCAATCTTACAGGTGTTACAGATTCTAAGAGTGGTGATAATAGATTAGTAGGAACAATACCCTTCCCAATAGATAAAGTTAATTTACAATCTACAAAAATAGATATAAGTTATGAACCATTTAATCTCTTATATAGACCTATGAATAACCCTACACCATTCACTTGTAATAGTTTACAAGTTGAATTATATTATAATGATTTTGTGACCAATAAAAGAAAAAATATACCTGACTTAAATGGTACTATGAATCTTGAATTTCATGTTAAATCAGGGGTTAAACCTGCCCCAGTTGTTAATGGACTTCGTCCTGTTTAAGTAAAATAGTGTGGATTATCTAATATAAATTCATTTAAGACTTCTAATGCTTTATCATAGTTATTTCTTTCTTTACATATTACTCTTTTACCATTTCTTATTACTTGAATTCTAAATACATATTTATCTTCTTTTTTTTTATATTCTTTAAAAATATATTTTGCCTTATTACCTAATTTCCACTTATTACATCTTTTACATACAATATTTCTAAACTTACCTGTTTCATGACAATGGTCCATATTTTTATTGTTTTTTATACTATAAGATTCACCACATAACTGACATTCTTCAGAGGATAAATATTCTTCATATATTTGTTCTATATATTCTCTTGATTCATTTAACCCTCTAAAAATCCATTGGTTAATTCTATTCTGTTTTTTCTTTAGTAAAGTAGGCATTTTTATTTAATCATAGTTAAAATTTTTAAAATCAATTTTGTTTTTTTTAATTGTAGTTGTTTTAATTTATTTTCAATTTCTTCTAATTTTATTTTCATTTTAAAGTCACTATGTTTAGAACAATTACTTTTTATTTTTTTTATATATAATTCTATAAATTCATTCTTTAACTCTATAGTTTTATTTATTTCTTTTTTTATTTGATTTAAAGGTGATAAATCTATATCTTTTTTTTTAATTGTATCTAATGAACCTGTGCTAAAATACTTATTTAATGGTCTTTGTTTCATATAATAATAATATATTTTTATTAATAAAATCTATTAAGAGTAAGTAGGGATTCCATATATAAAATATAATATATGAGTAAGTATGTGTGATGAACAAAAAGAAGAAAAATTATGCTTAATTTGTGGTAAAAATCTTAGACCCTTAATAAAAAAACAAGACACAGAAACTAGAAGAATTCATGTTACATGCTGGAACAATCTTATTAAAGATTTAAACAATTTTCATAAGGTTGCCTATACAAAATATGGATACACAAGAATGATTGCTGGAATGCCTGAGGAAGAAGCAAGAAAACAAAAATCATTTAAAGTCGTTTTTGATTAAAAATTATTTTCTAATCTAATATTATAAATGGACCTCAGTGATTTTAATAAAGACAAACAGAATTTTAACCATGTTTCTAAAGACGAACAAAAGGTTATTGTTGGTAAATTACAGATGTTAGAAACATTAGTAGACCAATTAAATTGTTTAAGAGAAAGTTATACAAGACAACTTGTAGTTTGTGGTAATAATGAAGAATCAGATGTTTTTCAAAATGAAGTAGCAAAAGAACATAAAAAAGAACATAAATGTGTAGAAACATTAGTAGATATAGACCTATCAGATTCATTCAAGGTAGTTTAATTCTATAACATTTTCTTCAGAAGGACAACAATTACACCAATGGTTTCTATTATTATAATGTAACCAATTTTTATCACCTTTAGTTAATTTACCATTAGCATTATGTTGTGAGAAGAAAACCATCTTACTACAATCATCACAATAATCATCATCAAATATAGGGTTCATATCAACAAACTCTTCTGATTCACTATCTTCACCTATAATAACACAACCATTCTCTTTGTATTCATTTATTATTTGTTCTTTAGATTTATTCTTTTGTTCTTTTTTTCTTCTTAGTCTTGCTCTATGATCTTCACCATTTTTTAATTCTTCAAAGGTGCTATACCTATGACCATCTTTAACAAATTCATTACATTCATATTCAGCATTAGGTAATATACTCTTAAATTTCCACATCTCTTTGTTTCTCTGTTCATGTACTATATATCCATCAGGTGGAAAGTATGTATCACAAAATTTACAATATATAGACTTCTCTTTATCAAGGTCTTCATTTTTAATATGCTTTGGTGTTTCTAAATGTTTTATATAATCTCTTGTTATATTTGTAGACCAAAATTTTAGTCCTATCTTCCTTTTCTTTGTTTTAGGACACACCTCAACCTTCTTAACACTACATAAATCACACCAATATTTATCTCCCATTATGATTTAAAATATATAATTATTTTTAAGTATGTATGTATTTATGTATTTTTTAGTATTCTTTTTAAAGTAGATATTGGTATTCTTTTTTAAGCAACTATGATAATTTCACAAAAGTCAAAAATACATGGGCATTTTCAAAACTTTTCAAAATTTAGCAAACCTCTCAAATGTGCCTTTTTGCCCAAAACAGGGTGTATTTTTTGTATTTTATAAATAGTGTGTTTTTGTGTATGATGTCTTTTTGTTATAATATTGTATAGTGTATATTATGTTTTATTACCTTTTTCTTATATTTTTATATATATTGTATATTATTATATATATTACTATTATATATCATCATTATCACTATCACTCATAGCATTATCATTATAGTACCTATTACAATTATCAATATTATCATAACAACTATCATAGTCACTATTTTCTTCTTCT
>TARA_R110001632_G_scaffold64706_5_pt1 | contig 10331 bp, 6 predicted proteins | sample TARA_R110001632 | Tara Oceans TARA_R110001632 (sample SAMEA4398266) | marine metagenome | biome: Polar Biome; feature: [SRF] surface water layer (ENVO:00010504); material: water (ENVO:00002006), including particulate matter (ENVO:01000060) such as... | depth 5 m
TGGGACGGTAGCAACCTTTGACGTTGGCGGGTTGTGCAAGAAGGGCGGCAAGATTCAGGCTTGCGGAAGCTGGACACGAGATGGCGGTAGTGGGCCTGACGACATTTTCGTCATTATCACCAGCGAAGGCGAGTGCATCCTATACAACGGTGACGACCCTTCGGACGCTTCGAAGTGGAGCCTTGTTGGTGTGTTTTCGATTGGCAAGCCAATCGGGCGAAGGTGCATTGAAAAGGTCGGCGCAGAACTGATCGTCATCACTCAAGACGGCGCGGTTCCGCTTTCCGTGTTTCTGCCGATTGACCAAGTAGCAAGTTCTAGCAAGTCGCTGTCTGATAACATTCGCAACCAGTTTCTTTCGTCTGCGCGAAGTTATGGAAACCTCTTTGGATGGCAGTCAATCCACTACCCGCAGGGCAGTTACGCCTTGTTCAACATTCCAATTAGCATAAGCGTTTCGCATCAGTACGTCGTCAACACGCAGACGGGTGCATGGGGAAAATTTGTCAACCAAAACGCGGCCTGCTGGGCGCTGTACAACGGCGACCTGTATTTCGGAGCAACAACCGGCGGCGTTATTTTTAAGGCTGACACCGGAACTAGTGACAACGACGCGAACATAGAGTGGACGATCCAACCGGCATTTTCATATTTCGGGACAAAGGGCCGACAGAAACTGTTCACGATGTGCCGTCCTCATTTCGGCAGCAACGGATCGCCGTCTATCGCCATCGACCTGAACGTGAATTTCTCTGACATCAATCCGACAAGCGTTCCGACCCCGCCTGTTATCAACGGCGGCGTTTGGGATACGTCGAAATGGGACGAAGCGGATTGGTCCCCCGACAACACTCAAGTGTCCGCGTGGGCAACTGTCTACGGCCTGGGGGAGTGCGCCTCTCCGACAATTCGAGGGGCTGACAAATCCTTGTCCATTTCTTTTTCGGCTTATGACATGATCTGGCAAGCCGGAAATGCCCTTTGAAGCACCTTGTATTTGGGCATGACGAAGAAATGGCTGCATGGGCAGAAGCGGCATACCCAGAGTGTGCGCCACTTTGCAGGCCCTTGACGGCCATAGGGATCGCAGAAGGCACGGATATCTGCGGGGTTGCCGTCTATCACAACTACAGGCAATATGACATTGAAATAACTTTTGTCACCGCGACCCAAAAGTGGGCCACGCCGGGAACTGTTCGGGCGCTTTTGCGATACCCGTTTATCCAATTAGGTGTGAAACGGATGACTGGAATTACCAAGAAATCAAACAAGAAGGCTCGCACCTTGATGAGCAAGCTTGGATTTGTTCTTGAGGGCGTCCACCCGTTCGCAGCAGGCGGAAGCACAGCCTGCACATACGGCCTATACGAGAAAACCGCAAAAGAGAGATGGCTTAGAAATGGGTAAGAAAACGCCAAGCCCCCCGGCTGCTCCTGATCCAATGAAGACGGCTGTCGCTCAAGGCGCGATTAACCGCGAAGCCGCAATTGCTCAGGCGGAACTTAACCGCATCAACGAATACACGCCCTACGGTTCAAGCGTATATTCGCCAGATGGGGTGGAGAACCCTGACACAGGGATCACGCCGTACCGGCGCACGACAACCCTTGACCCTGGTCAGCAGAACATCTTTGACCAGCAGACGCGGGCGACGGGTGCGCTTAACACTCTCGCGGCAGATCAAACAAGCCGAGTTTCTCAAGCGGTTCAACAGCCGTTCTCTTATGCAGGGTTGGCTTCAGCGCCAACTACGTCTGGGCTTCAATCGTCGGTTAACGCCGCCGGTCAGGCTTTATCGCAGCCGTTCAACTATGAAGGCTTGCCGTCTGCGCCAACATCGTCGGGCATTGCGGCAGCGGCTAACACAGGTGCGGCGTCAGTAGCACAGCCGTTTTCGTTCAGTGGATTGCCCGCTGCGCCAACCGGAGATGCGGCGGCGCGTCAACAAACTATCGACTCGGTATACAACCAATACACTTCACGCCTTGATCCCCGGTTTGCTAAGGCAAACACCGACCTACAGACCAGCCTTGCCAACCAGGGTTTCTCTGTCGGAGGTGACGCCTACAACAGCGCCTTTGAGTCCGCAGGCAGAACTCGCAATGATGCGTACCAACAAGCTCTTAATGCGGCTGTTACCGCTGGCGGTGCTGAACAGTCTCGGCTGTTCGGCCTTGGCGATACGGCACGGCAACGTGCTACAGCCGAAGCGCTAACGCTTCGCGGTATGCCGATGAGCGAACAGGCAGCCGTTCAGGGGCTACAGCAGACGGCGTTTTCAACGCAAGCGTCTGAAAGAGACCGTGCGGCAGCAGAGCGTTCGCAACAACGTCAGGCGGGCCTTACCGACGCGCAGCAAGTCTTTAATTTGCAGTCCGGCTTGTACGGCCTACAGGGCAACGAGCGCGAGCGTGCCATTCAAGAGGCAGCTTACCTCCGCAACGTGCCGCTCAACGAAACGACGGCGCTCATGGGCACCGGGCCGGGGATCAGTAATCCTCAGTTTAGCGCAGCGCCACAGGGAACGATTGCCCCGGCTAATTATCAAGCCCAGGTCAACGCTAACTACCAAGGCGCTCTTGGAAATTACAATCAGCAAGTCGGCGCTAATAATGCGGCGATGGGCGGTCTGTTTGGCTTGGCTGGTGCGGTGGGTGGCGGTCTTGCTGGCGGGCCAGCAGGGGCAAAATTAGGCTCGTCTATCGGCGGAATGTTTCCATGAAATTTAGGGCAATAAAATGGCACTCGTAAATTTCAATAAACCCGGACAGCGCCTTCCAGCGGCTGCGGTTGGTCCTGCGTACCAAGCGGGACTGACCAACATAAACGAGTTCGCTCCTAATCAAGACATGGCGGACGCTCTTCTGAAAAGAGGGTCAAGCACCGCGCCCGTTCAGTCTGTCCAAGAAGGAATATATAGGGCGCTTACGGGCGGGGTTGGCGGATTTATCAAGGGTCGAGATAAACGACAGCTTCAAAGCCAAAAAGACGCCTATGGGGAGGCTGTGATGAAGGCCCTAATGGCAAGCACCCCTACCGAAGGGACGGTAGGAAAAGCTGAAAGAATTGTCACGCCAATGGCTCCGGCCTCGCCTCCGCCGTCTTCTTTTGCGCCGGACCTTGCGATGGAACCTCCCCCGCCGTCATCTGTCGCTCCAGACCTTGCGATGGAACCTCCCACGGCGGCTCCGGCTTCAATTTTAGACGATCCATCAGTTCCTGACGTTGCGTCACTTGGGCTTGAAAGAATTGAAACGCCAACCGGCCCCGGCAGTCAGATTATTGAACAGCAGTATGTCCCCGGCACGCCTGGAACGCCTGGAGGGCTTCAGGCGATGGTAGATTCCTTGAGGGGCGACGGCACACGCGACCCAGGACTTCAGTCAGCGCTAAACCAGACCGCGCTTACAATGCAGTATGGCGGGCTGCAAGATAAGGCCGCGCTTGATGCAGCCCAAGCTCAGTTCAATCGCGATATGGAACTTAAAAAGGCGGGAATAAAGCCAACGACGCCGTCAGGGACGATGGCTATGTATCTTTTGGCTAAAGAACAAGAGCAGGACCTAACAGTGGCGGAATTTTACGAGAGAAACAAAAACCCAGCCTTTAATGTTAACGCAAGAAGAGACGAATTAGTCGTTAACAGGTACGAAACCGCAACTAAAGAAATAGGTGAGATCAATGACGAAACCTATCAAATTGAAGAGATGATAGGTCTTGTTGAAGCAGCGTCAGCCAACGGAGTGTCAACGGGGGCGTTTGCTAATCTTAGAAATGACATTAAAAAAATTGCTCTTGCTTTTGGAGTGGATGTAAATGAAAACCAGATTGCTAACTTTGAAGCAATGAAATCTGGGGGCATGGCCTTTGTCTTGAAACTTATTTCAAAGACAAAAGGCGCTATTTCTGAAAAAGAGATGGACGCATTTGAACAAGCCTCTGCTGGAGTTAGAAACACGCCAGAGGGAAACAAAAGAATACTTGCTCTTGCCCGTCACAACCTAAGAAGGAAAAGAGCTAGGGCCGAGGCCATGCAACAGGCAGCGTCAAAAGACGGTGCCACTCCTGTGTCAATAGATAAGGCCGGAGCCGCAGCGTTAAAGCAATTTGAAGAAGATATGGAGTTTCTGCCTCCAATCTTGCTTGGCATTGGAAATTCAGTAGAAGACCCCATGACCCAGGCTGAGTGGTCTGGAATGTCCCCTGACCAAAAGAACCGCTACGTTAAGGCCGCTCGTGAGATGGTGGCGGGGGGGAGGCCGTGACTCCACTTGAAGAAATGGAAGCAATCCGCGCTGAAGCAGCCGCCTCCCGCCGAGGCGGCGCTCAAGCATCTCAGCAGCCTGCGCCACTCTCTGTCGATGACGACGGTCTGGAAATTCACAGAAACACTCGCGAAGGTATGGTGCTTCGCGCCGAGGCTATGGCTCCTCAAAACGAAAGATATTATCAGGACGCCACTGGAAAAATGGTATTTGGAGAGCCTCCTGAAGAGCGTGAAAGACGCTTGTACGGGTCTATTCCAATGCCAGAAAGGAAACGTCCTGGCGTTGCTTCTGGGCTGGCACGATCCACTGCTCAAGGACTTAGCTACGCCACAGCAGACGAGGGAGTGGCTGGCTTGACTGCCGCGTTGGCAAAAGCGTCTGGACGCTACCCTGATCGTAGTTACAGCGACTTATACGGCAGCTATTTAGCGCGAGAGCGCGACAAAATTAAAATGTTTAGAGAAGACAACCCCGTCCTTGCTTACGGCTCTGAGGCAGCGGGTGCCTTTGTCCCTAGCTTCGCCACAGGCGGCCTTGTGACTGCCGGGAATACGTTAGGAAAACTTGCAGGGTACGGCGGACTAGGTTTAACGGAAGGGGCAGCCTATGGATTTAACATGGGCGAAGGCGGGTTTGGGCCTCGTGCCCAAAACACAATGATTACAGCCCCTCTTGGTGCCGTCGCAGGAATAGGGTCTGTCCCAATTGCATCAGGGGTGGGAAAGTTATCTGAGGCAATATCAAGAGCCTCCGCAGCAAGAAACGCAGGCGTCCCCGCGTCTGTTCAACAATTTTTGACAGAAACAATGGACGCTGACGGAACATTTTCAGGCTCAGGGGCTCAAAACATTAAAATGGCTGGGCCAGACGCCATGCTTGTTGATTCAGGCCCAGCCGCTAGACAAATTCTTGACGTTGCAGTGCAAAGAAGCGGCAAGGCAGGCGCTGGGGCTCGGCAAGCAGTTGAAGGCCGGGCCACTAGGGCAAATGAAGTAGTTACAGAGTCTCTTGACGCAGCGTTCGGCGAGCCAACAGGCGTTCGAGAAACAGCAAGAGGCATTGCTGCGGACACGCGTTCAGGCAGAACAGAAGCGTACGACGCCGCCTTTAGAACTCCAATAAATTATGCATCAGAAGAAGGCTTTGCCATTGAAGATGTCCTTAGACGCATTCCGCAAGAAACGATAGCGGACGCCGTTAAACGAGCAAACGCCTCGATGCAGGAAGACGGCATTACGAACCTTCAAATTAGAGCAACAATAAAAGATAACGGCGAAATTGATTTTGACCAACCCTTAAACGTCGAGCAATTAAACCAGATAAAAATAGCACTGCAAAGAATTGGACGAGAAAAGATAGACACTTTTGGACGTTCAACTGACGAAGGTGCAAGGGCAAATCGTCTTGCGCTGAGATTAAGAAACGCAATCTCCAACGCCGTACCGGCTTACGGCGTTGCCGTAGAACGCGGCGGAGATAAGATTGCTATGGACAATGCCCTCGAGTTAGGGGGAAAACTTTTTCGCCCTCAAACAACAAGAGAAATAGTTAGAGAGCAACTTGCCAACGCAAACCCCGCAGAGCGCGAAGCGGCGGCAGCAGGCGTTCGCGCCTTTATTGACGAAAAACTTGCAAACGTAAAGATGGCTATCTCTGACTCAAACATGGATGCAAGAGAAGCGGCAAAGGCTGTTACAGAGTTTTCAAGCCGAGCAAACAAAGAAAAAATTATTGAGGTTATTGGCCCAGACGCCGCTGATGTGTTTTTTGCTCAATTTGAAAGAGCGGCTAAATCGCTAGAGCTAAGAGCCGGGATTGCTGACAACTCTAAAACATTTGTTCGCACGGCAATTGATGAGCGAATGAACCAAGAGGCGACAGAAGGCGCGTTTAACGCCCTTCGTCAGGCGCGACCAATTGAAGCCCCCCGACGAGTAGCCGCTGCTTTTATGGGCCGCTCTGAGCGAGACATTAGGAAATTAACGGATCGCAATTATCAAGATTTAGTCCGCGCTCTTACAGAAAAAACTGGGCCAGATGCAGCAGACCTTTTGAACAGGCTTGGTATAAGAAATCAAGTTCCCGAAAGAACTGCGGCAAACTCAACTGCTATGGCGGGTGCGCTGTTGGGAGCCAGTCGGCCCGCCCAAGCGCCGTATTCCGTTGGGCAACTGCCCAGATTGACCAACACTCGCTAGAAAAAAGGACACTTGCTATGGCTCGCAACGGCGCCGGAGTCTATTCTAACCCTTATCCGAACTTCGTCAACGGAACGGTCATCAGTAGCGACCAAGCGGATGCGAACAACGCCGCTATCGGGACCGCGCTGACGCAATCCATTGCTGTCGATGGTCAGACCACCATCACAGCCAACCTTCCCATGAACAGCAAAAAGTTCACGGGCTTGGCGGTAGGCACCGCTGCGACAGACAGTCTGACGCTTGGACAAGCCCAGGCTCAAGCCTTTGCGTGGGGCGGTACTGCGGGCGGAGGCGCGGACGCGATCACCATCGCCCCGACGCCTGCCATCACAGCCTACGCAGTTGGGCAGAAGTTCTTCTGGATTGCATCCGGTAGCGCCAACACGGGCGCGGCTACAATCGCGATCTCCGGCCTGACTGCGATTGCCATGCAGGACGGTGGCGCAGCTCTCGCTGCCGGTGTCCATGCGGCAGGCAAAGTCTTCATGGGTGTGCTGAACACAACAAGCACTGTGCAGATCATGCAGGTGCAATCCTCCGGCGACCCGCTAACTATCTCCGCCCTGACGGTCAACGGAACGTCCCAGTTCAGCGGAGCAATCATTCAAGGCGTAAACGGAACGGGCTACGACGCGACGTTCTTTGGGGACACACCCGGCGCTTACTTGATGTGGGACCAGTCAGCCGACAAATTGCTCACGGCGGGTGGTGCGCTTGTCGATATTGTCAAAGACAAGTTGATGATTGGCGGCACGGCGGTAACGACTACCGCTGCGGAACTAAACTTCAACGACACCGCAACAGCCGGAACGGTTGTGGCAAGCAAGACAGTCGTGGCGTCAGCAGACAAAGACATCGCATCGTTTCGCAACATTACGCTGACGGGTGAGTTGGACGCTGGAAGTTTGGACATAAGCGGGATCGCTGACATTGCCGGGACGACTACAGTAGTCGCGCTGACGGCATCAGGCGTAGTTACCGCTAACGCCAATATCGACTTAAACGGCACCGAGTTAATCCTTGACGCAGATGCCGACACTTCGATTACAGCCGACACCGACGACACGATTGACATTCGGATTGCGGGTGCGGACGATTTTCAATTTACCGCAAACGATTTCACTGCGTTATCAGGATCGGTGATCTCTACGAACACCATCGCAGAAACAACTGGTGGGTCTGGCGTCACAGTTGACGGCCTTCTGATTAAAGACGGGGGGCTTTCTGATCTTGTTCTCCCCGCAGTCAGCGGCATCGTCGAAGTGAACTCTGCGTTCATCGATATGTGCCTCGTCGGTCCAAGCGTGGATGGTATGTCGTGGAACGGTCATTTTTCCAAGGCCAGCGTTTGGACTTCTCTGATGCTTGCGACCGTCGAGACTTCTGGAAGTGACGCGCAAGTAAATATCTGGGATTTGGCGGGCGGCACCCTTGCGGGCGCAACGCCATTGGCGACGTTGACTTTAAGCGGTGCCACGCCAACGAGCATCGCGGCCTCGATGGGCTACGTCATGGTGGGGACGAGCGACCAAGGAGTGCATGTGGTGGCTCCGTTTGACACAGGAGCGTGGGCCGAAAAAACTCAAGGATGGCCTCGCAGCCTCACCACCAGCGGCGCTCCGGTTTTGGTTAACGTAAATATCTCTCATGTAGCTGCCGGTATGTCTGCGGGATGTGGTTTTGATCCACGAACTGGCGGCAAGATACCAAACTTTGCAGTCGGTTACGGCGCTGGTGGAACAGCAGCCTCTCTAATAAAGCACGACGGCAACGTCTATGACGAATCTGCTTACACCTCCACTGCTAGCAGTCCGGTTGCAATTAGCGCTGGAATGATTTTCCTATGGCGCGACGACGTCGAGCGGTTTGAAGGCACGAGGATCGACTTAATTACCGCTGACTTCTCACCAGCCGGTGGTCATTTCGATCCAAACCTCTACCCAACGGTCGGCGTCGTTCACGATGCTGCACCTACACCGGACGGCCACCTTCTCTGTTTTGCTGAAGGCTTTCACCAGAGCTTCGGCCTGTTCCCCGGCGTGAACCCCGGAAGTCAGAGGCCTAGTTCATTGCAGTGGTTCGTCAATCGCACCTATACGACTGGTTTGGTTGGTAACGACCAGAAATTAGTGGCGCTTGCCAACAGTGTCACTGCTGATCGGTCGGGCAAGTCCAACACGCTTACACAGAACGGGACTGTACCAGCCGCTGCCGTAGCGAGTGGGGCAGAATTGACTGGGTATGGGCCGTTTTCGACCAGCAATTATCTGTCGAGGGCTAGTGATGCCGATTGGGATGCGGTCGGCACCGGATCATATTCCATTAGTCTCTGGTTCAACGCATCAGGCTCTGGCAGCGGAACCGAGTGGTTGGCAGGATTTGGAAATAGCGGCAACTCCCTCCGGTTCTGCGTGTTTATGCAGGCGGACGGCAACTTAAACTGCTCGGAAACCGGGGCGACGGCTGCGGTCGAAACGCTGCCGGGTGGTGTGAATGACGACGGCGTCTGGCACCGGATCGACTTTGTTAGAATTTCGTCGACAGAGCGACATGTGTATTTGGACGGCGTATTGAGAAGTTCCTCGACGACAGATGCCGGTTCTTTAACTTCCAGCGGAAACATGTTGCTTCGCATTGGTCTTGGGCCTGATGGTAGCAGTTTCGCGGCTGCTAGCACCAAAGTCTCGTTAGTTCGGTTTACCGCCACCGCCTTAACCGCCACTCAAGTCCGCCGGTCATACGAAGCCGAGGCCCCGATGCTCGCCGTGAACGCCAAGTGCCTTTTGCAATCAGGCAGCACCGATGCCGTCCTAGACGCCGAAGTTGATCCACTTAGCGGTAAAGTCATCGTCACTCAGACGGACAGCCAAGAAATCTTCGACGGGCTTGCCATCGAGACTGAGCGAACGGTAGCAACCGGTGGCAGCACATTCGAACATGGATTGATCTGGGGGAGTGCGGTAGGGGAAATCAATAATGCGAATCTATTCGTGTCCACTCCTGCAACGGATCAACGCCAAGTAAACGAGATGGTCCGATCTCTGTCGGCTGATCTTCCTGCCGGTATCGATATGAGCAAAGCGAAGGCTTGGATTTATTTTGAAAACGGTGCGTCCATATCAGCTAGCTACAATATTGAGGCTTTAACTAATCACGGCACTGGAAATATGTCTGTTGACTTCGCCGTACCATTCAAAAGCGCCAAGTACGTTGCTGTGTCGATGGCGGCGAACAGGGCTGGATCATCAGGTGGCTCTATCGTTTGCACAACGTCAGACACGAAGGGACAGACTTCAGGCAATTTTGGTTTTGGTTGGTCTTACTTCAACGACACCTACGCCAATGAAGACGGATATCTGGCTTTTTTTGGAGAACTAGAAAATGAATAATCGCATCGTCACCGTCGATGGGGCGGTCATCACATCCCTCAACCCATCTGCCACCATCGCCAAGTTGATGGAAGCAGCCGCTACCCCGGCAGAGTACGACGCCGACACGGGGCAAGAGACCAGCGCGAAAAGCTATCCGGCTGCTGATACGGTCTACGAAGAAATAGACACCGATGAGGTCGTTCTCCGCGATCACAAGTGGCTGACCGCAAAGTACGACACAGAGGAATGGGCTGCGCTTCGAGCAAAGAGAGATCGCTTGCTGGCTGCTTGTGACTGGGTTGTCGTGAAAGCGCAGGAGGCCGGTGAGGATGTACCGACAGCGTGGGTGACGTACCGGGCTGCACTGAGAAATCTTCCGGCGGCTACCAGTGACCCGGCCAACCCGACGTGGCCCACCGCTCCGTAACTATGGATGAGAGTTCGCTCAGAATCCTCCTGACGCTAGGGGGAATGATTGCGTCAGTCGCTGC
>TARA_R110001632_G_scaffold189881_2_pt1 | contig 10294 bp, 8 predicted proteins | sample TARA_R110001632 | Tara Oceans TARA_R110001632 (sample SAMEA4398266) | marine metagenome | biome: Polar Biome; feature: [SRF] surface water layer (ENVO:00010504); material: water (ENVO:00002006), including particulate matter (ENVO:01000060) such as... | depth 5 m
AGGTCTCTTTACCAAAAAAGTCTTGGCTGTAATCAATCTGGCCTTGCTCTGTGGTAGGTAGATTCATCATATCCAACGTGGATACTCTAAACATTTCCCCTGCGCCCTCAGTGTCACTGGCGGTAAGAATAGGTGTGCTCACCCAGCAATAACCATTTTCATGGAAAAAACGGTGAATAGCCTGAGACAAACAGTTACGCACACGTGTCACCGCACCGATAACGTTAGTTCTTGGGCGTAGGTGAGCATGCTCACGCAAATACTCTAAGCTGTGGCGTTTTGGCGCCATAGGATAAGTATCAGGATTCTCGACCCAACCTACAACCTCAACATCGCTGGCTTCAATTTCAAGAGATTGCCCTTGGCCTTGGGATTCCTTCAGTACACCTGTGGCAATAATGGAGCAACTAGTGGTTAACCGTTGAATGTCGGCATAATTATTCAGGGTATTCAGAGCAATGACCTGAATGGGATCAAAGCAACTACCATCATGCAAAGCAATGAAGGACAAACCAGCTTTTGAGTCACGGCGGGTGCGTACCCACCCTTTTACTGTGACTTGCTGACCAACTGAATATTTACCGGCAAAAATATCTGCCACTGGGGCTTGCGCCATGTTCTATCTCCAAACCACTTTGGGTATTAATAAAATTCGGACTAAACCAAATTATGTCATTTTTTTAGGGGGAAGTGCCACGATAACGCTGCTAAATTACATAAATCAGCAAGCGGTTTATCTATAACAAGACAATTTGTGTGAAAAATACGCTGATAAGGCCAAAATTATGCGTCCATTTCTTGGCTAATTTCACAAGGTGTGTAATCTTACTCAGGTGGCGCGTAGACTCAAGAAAAATCGGAAGTAAGCAGACAATGGAACGTAATAAACAAGATTGGCAGGGCAAAAACCGCCGTAAAACGCGTATAGAGAATGATAAGTTATTTCAAATAATGGTTGGGGTAAATGTTTTCGGGTGGGTGGTGTTTGTTGCTGCCTTAATTGTATTTCATTATGCCCGGCCTGAATTTATCACGGGTGCCCAAGAGTTTTGGGGCGTGACAGTACGTGAACAATGGTCGTCATCCTTGAGTACCTATTTAGTGGGTTTATTGTTTGCCTGTGTTGGCTTGAGCTTGGCGGTTTTAATATTAAAGCGAAAACGCACGCGTCGTAAGAGTGACAATTTTGGCGTGAGTGGTTTTATATTGTTGTTAGTGGCCTTGGTGAGTTTGTTTATTCTGTATTTTGAATTTAACTAACGCACTTTCTGGGCTGAAGTCTCCTGAGAGCTTTATTTACCGTCAAATTATATCGACTTAAATAAACATTAAAATTGACTTAAAATCGGTTTGATAGGACGAGATTTGGTGACTATATTGAAACAGTCTTGCACATGTATGTGCGCAGTAAAGTCAGCTCATAAATGGAATTTATTAAAGGAATTTATAATGTCTAATAATAAAACACTTATTTCACTGCTATTCGTCGTTGCCGTTATCGCCCTTATCCTTGCTGTTTCTTCCCCTATGCCATACTTACCCACAGAAACGACGACTTCAGTCTTTTTTATGGTGGCTATTTTACTGTTTAAAATAGGCGGTGCGCTCGCTGCAGGCATTTTATTGATGTTGTTTTTAAGCGACAGGCCATGGCGTAAGCTTCGTCACGTTGACGATATCACGTTCGATGGTTATCAACCGAACGCCATCAAACAAGAATCTTTCAAACACGTGTATAACGGTCACCTGCCCAAATAAATACTAAGCGATGAATGAAAGTTGGGCGCTTATTTATAAAGCACCCTGATAATTATTTTCACTTAGCTTGGGTTAACTTATATGCCAGTCTTATGTAAATATAGACGAACAGTTAAATCCCCTCATCTTGGGCAAATAATTCCGTACTGAAATAACGCTCCGCTGTGTCCGCTAAAATAGTGACAATGTTCTTGCCAGCGTATTCAGGGCGCTTGGCAATATTTATTGCCGCACACGCTGCGGCGCCAGACGATATCCCCACTGGTAGACTTTCCACGCGCGCTAGCTCACGGGCATAGATGATAGAATCTTCGTTACTTACGGTGATGACTTCGTCCAACAAGCTCACATCTAATACATCCGGTACATGACCTGAGCTTAACCCTTGGATCTTATGAACTCCGGTGCGGCCTTCACTTAATACTGGACAGGAAGCTGGCTCGACTGCGATGATTTTGATATTCGGATTGCGAATTTTCAAGGCCTTAGCAATGCCAGTGATGGTGCCACCAGTGCCAACTCCCGCCACCAGCACATCGACTTCGCCATCGGTGTCACGCCAAATTTCTTGTGCTGTGCTATTAAAATGCATATCTGGGTTGGCTTGATTGCCAAATTGATCGAGCATCACAGCACCTTCTGTAATTTGAACTAATTGCTTGGCTTTGTCGATAGCACCTTTAGTACCGAGTTCTTTAGCTGTGGTAATGACGTTTGCGCCATAGTGTTTGATCAGCTTTTGACGCTCTATCGACATATGCTCGGGTATGACAATTGTCAATGGAATCGCTTTCATGGCACATATCCATGCGCACGCGACCCCATTGTTGCCCGATGTTGCTTCGATAATCTGTGTATCGTCATTGAATGAGTCTGATTGCATTAATGCATTTATCATCGCCAGAGCAGGACGATCTTTAATTGATCCCGCAGGGTTAAAGTATTCAACTTTGGCTAATATTTCTGCGCATGCGTGATACTTCTTAGCAAGACGACTTAAACGCACCAAAGGCGTATTACCTATGGTTTGCGTAATATCATCGTAAATGCGTCCTTTGGGCGCTGAGATAGAAGATGAGTTGACGCTGCTTTTATTCGTTTCGTTATTTACAGCAAGTGACAAGGCTTCAGTAGACATAATGTAGGTACCGTCGATAAAGATTAAATCAGGTAAATACTATGCCATACGATAGCCAGAATAATATTCTAAGTATTGCGCTTGTTTTCGCTTAATTAAAAAATTATTCTTAATACAGTTTAAATTATAGAATTATATTTTATGGATAAGTTAGACAGAGAAATATTAAAGTTGTTGCAAGAAGATGCGACCTTGTCTGTTAACGAGATGGCAGAAACCGTTGGACTGAGTACAACACCGTGCTGGCGACGCATTCAGAATCTTGAAAAGCAAGGCATCATTAAAAAACGTGTGGCACTGCTAGACGCGGAAAAACTCAATTTAGGCATGACTGTATTTGTGCAAGTAAAGGCCGCTCAGCATGACATTAATTGGTTAAGTCGGTTCGCAGAACACGCCGCAGGCATTGAACAGATAGTTGAGTTTTATCGCATGAGCGGTGAATATGACTACATGCTTAAAGTAGTGGTATCAGATATGAAAGCGTTTGATGTATTTTACAAAAAACTGGTGGGGGGGATCGAATTATCGGATGTTACGTCGAGTTTCGCCATGGAACAGATTAAGTACACCACCGCGCTGGCCATTCTGTAGTGAACTTGTTTATTAAGGGACAGGAACATCACAATATTCTACGCACTTCAAACACACTTTGTTGACGCTTTTATACCGTTTTGAATACTTGATAATACCTATATTGCCCCACTAGTTGTGAAAAATTCAACTCTGTCGGCAGGGTTTACAATTACAGGTGAAGCGTAAAGTTTGGCTTGTAACGACTATATCTATTTAAAACCTTAAGAAAAATAGTGTAATGTTGCTGACGAGCACCTCATATGCGTGATAATTTATTCTAATATTTGCGCTAAAGCAGCAAATATTTATTTGAGACTCACACTCCAAGTTCAATACACAATAATAATAGCGCATTGGCGCATATATAAGGTTCTATATGGAATGGTATTCTATTCTTCCGCCTATCATCGCAATTGTGGTGGTCTTTTGGCGTAAAGAAGTTATTTTGGCGCTTATTCTCGCTATTTTCTCAGCTGAAGCATTACTTGCCTACCGAGGAGGTGGAGAGTTTATATTTCATGGTGTTATTGGTTCAGTTGAACGGGTAATCGAAATAGCCAGTTCATCGGGTAATACTCGCATACTCATTTTCAGCATGTTAATTGGAGCACTACTCGCATATATACGTAACTCAGGTGGGGTTACGGCCACAGTTGAAATGCTTATCAATAAAGGTGTAGCAAAAAGTAAACGTCAGGTGGGGTTACTCACCATGTTTACCGGCATCGTGGTGTTTATTGAGTCCAATTTAAGTGTATTGGCATCGGGGATATTATCTCGAGGTCTATATGATAAATTTAAAATGAGCCGTGCGCGTTTGGCTTATGTTATCGACAGTACCAGTGCGCCTGTGTGTATATTGATATTGCTTAACGGCTGGGGGGCATTTGTTCTAGGTTTACTGAGTAATTATGAACTGGAAGAATCACCAGTGTCCATTTTGTGGGGCACGATCCCGTTTAACTTCTACGCCATTATTGCTCTGCTGATTGTGTTGTATACCATAGTGACCGATCGGGTTCACGGTCCCATGCGTGAAGCTGAGCGAGAAATGCAGCACAATAATGACGCGAGTCTACCTATTCCTGCCAGTAAAGCGCGTTTTATGCTTGTTCCTTTAGGCACCATGATTTTCGGTATGATTGGCTTTATGTTATGGACCGGCGATGGTGATATAGCGGCTGGAAGTGGCAGCAAATCAGTTCTTTATGCCACAGTATTGGCCTGCATGGTGGCTTATTTTTTATTGATAAGTGCCAAAAAATACAGCCATAAAGAGTTGGTAGATGAAGGCTTCAAAGGAATGGGCGAAATTTTGCCTTTAGTTACCATCGTGTTGTTTTCACTGACGTTAGGTGGCAGCTTGAAAGAATTAGGCACTGGTATATTTGTGGCTAATTTAGTGGGTGATTACTTGCCGCTATCATTGATAGTACCTGTTTTGTTCTTAGCGGGCGGTATTATGTCGTTTACCACCGGAACGTCTTGGGGCACTTTTGCGATTCTTATTCCAATTGGCGTACCCTTGATCCAAACGTTAGGTCTGCCGCCGTCATTAGTGCTTGCCGCTATTTTAGGTGGCGGGGTATTTGGCGACCACTGCTCGCCGATATCGGATACCACGGCGGTGTCTTCAATTGCATCAGGTTGTGATTTATTAACCCACGTACGTACGCAAATGCCATATGCTTTATTTGGCGGTGCCCTCGCATTTATCGGTTACTTTATCGCGAGTTTAATTATGCTTTAAGCACCGAGTTTGCGACTGCTGCATCACCCATATAATGTTAATAATTGAATTGGGTGATGCCATTGAATTGTAAATATAACAACCAAAAGGAAGTTTGATGAAGTATTCACTCATAGTCGTGTTATCGGTATTTGTGCTGAGTGCCTGCAACGCGCCGGCACAGAAAAACCAGCAACAACAAAACTATGCTCAACAAAACTATGCTCAACAATCTGCTGTTGCCATGCCAGATGCTTTTAGTGCCGATGTGGCTAAGCAAATTATGCTAGATGGGGGCAATGCAGTTGATGCCGCTATTGCAGCGCAGTTTGTATTGGCTGTTACGCTACCTGAAGCCGGTAATATTGGCGGCGGCGGTTTTATGTTGGTTTACAAGGATCAACAAGCCGATTTTATTGATTACCGAGAACAAGCTCCATTAAATGCTCACAGAGATATGTATTTAGATGAGCAAGGTAATGTCGTGCCATATCAGTCTGTTATCGGTATTTTATCATCAGGCGTACCGGGCACAGTTGCCGGTATGTGGTTAGCGCATGAAAAATACGGCACCTTGCCATGGAAAGATTTAGTTGAGCCCGCGGTAAGACTCGCCATTGACGGGTTTGTGATGCCAGAAAAATTAGCTGGGTATATCAGCCGCTACAGTCAACGCTTAAAAGACAAAGGTTTTGAGGTCAATTTTGATGATTACTTTGCATCCGCAAAAACCGGTAGTGTATTTAAGCAGCCTGAACTTGCGGCGACATTAATGCTGATCCGCGATCAAGGCCGTGATGGGTTTTATAAGGGAAAAACGGCTAAAACCATCGCCGACTTTATGGCACATCACAAAGGTTTGATCAATGAAGACGATCTCGCTCAGTACGAAGCTAAATCTCGCGCGCCTATTACCGCCAAATGGCGTGATTATGAAGTCGTAACTTCACCGCCTCCTAGCTCTGGTGGCATTGCCATTATTCAGTGGTTAACCTTTTACGATCAATTGACCGCAGGTAAAGCGAAACTTGAACATAACTCAGCCCCTTATGTACATTTATTAGCTGAGGCAGGTAAGCGCGTTTTTGCTGATAGAGCGGAGTATTTGGGCGATCCTGATTTTGTCGACGTGCCAGTCGAAGAACTGATTGACCCAGCGTATATCGCTAAACGTGGTGCTGATATCAGCATGGATCGTATCTCGGTGACCGAGTTGATTAAGCCTGGTTTAAAAGAAAGCGAAGAAACCACACATTTTTCGATTGTTGATAAATGGGGTAATGCGGTGTCGAACACCACGACCATTAACCTAGGTTTTGGCAGCGGCGTTGTGGTAGAAGGCGCGGGCTTTTTATTGAATGATGAAATGGATGATTTTAGTGCTAAGCCTGGTGTCGCAAACGTGTTTGGTGCCGTAGGTGGTGAAGCGAATGAAATTCAACCTAAGAAACGTATGCTTTCTTCAATGACGCCGACCATCGTACTCAAAGACGGAAAAATCAGCGTGGTGACTGGCTCGCCAGGTGGAACGACCATTATCAGCTCTGTGTACACGTCAATATTGAATGCACTTGAATTTAATATGAGTGCCCAAGAAGCTGTGGATGCTCCACGTTTTCATCACCAGTTGTTGCCTAAGGATACCATTCGTTATCACGAAGGGTTAACGCCAGCCACCGTTAGTGCGTTAGAGAAAATGGGTTATATTATGGATAATGAACGCTTTGGTGACCTGCACACTATCGTCAATAGAGAAGGTAAACTTGAGGCCGGCTCTGAATCTAGCGGGCGGGGTAAATCGATAGTGTTCTAGTGTATAAACTGAACAAATACCGAAACAACGAAAAATGGTTGCTAATTAGGCAACCATTTTTTATTAAAGTACAGCTAGATTAGCGTTATTCATGATGATGACTGCCATCCAGTGCATTGCCTTGGTCGTCATAGAAGCCAGACGCCCCTTTTTCGATGAAGCCTAACGTAACCATTTTATTCAAAAACGGGTCACTATGGTCATCGCCAATATCAGCAAAATCTGTCGTTTGATAATTTCCTAAGTGGGCAAAGAAATCATTGATTTGCTTATCATCATGGTTCACCTTTTGTAATGTCCATGTTTCATGCTTAGTGCCGTTTTTCCAACTGTAATAGCTTGGCAATGCTTGCCTTACTAGCCATTTAACGTTGATTTGTGTGCCGCCAATCGTCTTGCTATAAAACTGGGTAAGCTCGCACCCCGTACCTGTTTCTTTAATGATATCTAACTGAGAGAGTAATGAATTAGAAATAAGTTGGTTGCGGTAGTCCCAATCAGATTCTGTTTTATCGTGAACCTTTTCACCTGGCTGGTACTCAATGGCGCGCAGCTGCGTATCAAAGTAACGCGTCGGTTTAATTTGTTGGTTTGAAGACAAATACCAGCTTTCTGTGATGTGCGTTTGCGGATATTGATGGGCAACGGTTTTACCGTTTCGCCATAGTACTAAATCACTTGTGTGCTGCTGTAGGCCGTTCGTTGACTCGAGTTGATACGATGCCGATAACGTTGATGATGAAACATCACATTGGGCAAAGCTCTGCGCAGCGTATAAGCAAAGAATAAAAATTAACGATTTGTACATGCTTGATTCCTAAATTGGGGAGTGGCTGCCGTTTATTTGCAATACCATTTAAATGGGTACATTTTTGTTGGTATTTCATGGCTAGGGCTACCTTAGTGGCGCGTTAAAGCCAGTCGTAACTTGACCAAAACAATATAAAATACGTTACAAGAGTAGGGCACATGTTGCGCCCTACAGCATATTTACGCGATTACTCTATCGTTTGTGCGCTATTCGCCTTGTTGGTCAAATCCGCGGCGAAATCCATGATGTGATACAACATGCTTTGCTCGTTGGTACCGTTAACCAATAATGCACCTGGGCCGCTAGCGAATATACCTACGTCTTCACCCGAATGGGTTTCAGATGAAAGTGGTACTAGGGCTTCTTGGTGGTAACCGGGTGTTGTGGTGTCAATGTCTGTTAAATTTTGACGACCAGCAGCAATGTCAACGTTATAACCTTCGTCAGCGTCCGTTTCTGCACCTAGATTTCGAAACCCTCCGCCATTGGTGTAACCCAAAGTGGTGTAAGGCATATCATCTGCAGCGAGTGCGGGTTCTTCTGCACCAACATTGACCACTTTACCTAGAATAGGATTACCCCGTTTAGGATAACCCGCAATGGTGAACACATGACCGTGATCAGCGGTGACAATAATTAACGTCTCCTCTGGGTCGGTCATGTCGATAGCTCGTTGTACCGCATTAGCAAGTTCAATAGTGTCAGTGAGTGCATTGTATGCACTACCAGCATGATGACCGTGATCGATGCGACCTGACTCAACCATTAAGAAAAAACCGTCATCGTTGTTATCCAAAATCTGAATTGCCTTTTCTGTCATTTGACTAACAGAAGGCTCACCCGCCACATCGTTTTCACGATCCGCTTCATATTGCATATGGGATTCATTAAACAAACCAAAAATGCGCTCAGTGGTTTCAGTATTGATACCATCAAAACCCGTTTCGTCTGTGACGTATACACCGTTGGTGTACTTCGCTTGCCATTCTGCCGTTAGGTCGCGGCCATCGGTGCGATCGCCTTCGATTGCACTAGCCGCATCTGTACTGTTAAATGCAGCGTCTTTGGGTAAGAAGTGACGACGACCGCCACCAAATGCTACTTCAATACCGTCAACATCAATACCGTCTATGCGGGCCTCAAGCATGCTTTCAAAGTTAACCAACTGGTCAGCAATGTCGAGACAACCCGCAGTAACTGCCGTTTCTGGCATATCTGATATGTCTTCCCAGTTACGATCAGCTGACTTAGCATACGTTGCTGCTGGTGTCGCATGGGTGATACGGGCGGTTGAAATAATACCGGTAGACTTGCCTGCAATTTCGGCAAGTTCAAGTACGGTTATCAATTCATTTCCGGAGGTCGTTGCGCAATCTCCGCGCTCGATATCTTCATCGACACCGATAACACCTACGTCTGTTTTAACACCGCTCATCATCGCGGTCATTGTACCCGCTGAGTCAGGAGTCTGGGCATCAACATTATAGGTTTTTGCAAGACCAGAGAACGCGAATTTATCGAAACTCAATTGATTCTCTTCACCTGGGTTACCTTTTAATTGTCCATCTAAAATACGGGCGGCGGTGACCGTGGATATCCCCATTCCGTCGCCGACGAAGAGAATAACGTTTTTCGCTTTTCCGCGAAGGCTGCTAATGCTTTTGGCTGCTAATGCTGGTGCCGTTTCAGCAGTGCTTTTTGCCGCTGTGGTGTTGGTCGCATCCAACCACGTTTGACGAGCAGCAGATACAACCTGCTGTCCATCGACAAACCACTCGTTGTTAACATTTGTTAGTAGGGCACTGCTGCTAACGGTGGTGACACCCGGTGAACAGACATATTCTGTCGCGCTAATTTCAGCCGATTCTAACGTACCACTAGCATCTGCATCGATACCTGAATCAATTTTCACTCCACTATTGGGACAATTGACATCACCTGTAAGCAAAGGAGATTGCACAATTAAACTGCTTGAACCGTTAGTACCATTTGTACCATCATCGCCATCGTCAACACAGGCAGATAAGCCCATTACTGCTAGCGCTATCAGGGTTAAATTTAATTTTTTCATTTTTTTCCTACCTATTCCTGAATTAAATCAAGTGCTTGCTCGATGATGTGAAATACAACGCTTTGCTCTACTACCCCTTGCACGAGTTGCGAACCCGGGCCGCTGGCATGCAAGGCAACATCTTCTCCAGAGTGAGTTTCAGAGCTAAGGGGGATAAGCGCCTCTTGGTGATAGCCAGACGTGGTGGTGTCTATGGCAGAAATGTCCATACGGCCTGCAGCAATGTCTTCGTTGTAACTCGCATCACCGTCGGTTTCTGTGCCTAAATCATGGAAACCAATACCGTTTGTGTAGCCTACTGTCGTGTATGGCATGTCATCTGCTGCCATTGATGGCTCAGTTTCGCCTACGCCAACTACCTTGCCCAGAATGGGATTACCGCGTTTAGGGTAGCCAGC
>TARA_R110001632_G_scaffold634_3_pt1 | contig 10262 bp, 2 predicted proteins | sample TARA_R110001632 | Tara Oceans TARA_R110001632 (sample SAMEA4398266) | marine metagenome | biome: Polar Biome; feature: [SRF] surface water layer (ENVO:00010504); material: water (ENVO:00002006), including particulate matter (ENVO:01000060) such as... | depth 5 m
AAAGATATTTAGATCATGTATCTGATTACACAGAGCTTTTGAAGTATGAACTACTAGAAGAAATTGGATACAAAGAAGATGGTAAAAATAACTTCGTACCAAAAGGTCCAGGAAGTACTGGTAAACTTATTAGTGTAATTAGAACTAATCTAGAAAGAGAAGATGTATTAAGTGATAATCTTATAGAGTTTATTGATGTGTTTGATAGTGGTGAATTACAACATGATACCTCGTTTCATCCAGATGCGGCTAAGATTGAGAAGGTATTATTGTCTATAATAAACAAGAGAATAATTAAACCTAAGATTAAAGGTGAACCTTTAGTTCAGAAATCATCCGCTCTATATGGTATAAGCTTACCAACGTATTATAGAAATAAAAAGAATGGTAATAAGACATCTGCTATGAAAGTAGCAATTGCTATGCAAGGTGATTATTATAGTCTTTTTGATCTTAAATATTCAGAGAAAGCTGGATCCTTAGAGTTTATTAAAGTAACTGATGAAGATGGTGAAATAGATTTAGATGCTAGCTTGGTTAGACTAAATGAAAAAATTAAAGATGATGCGTGGTTAGATGCTAATGATGGGGCTAACAGAAAAGCTATTACATTAGTAGGTGTCCGTATTCCAGTACAGGGTCTTAATTCTATGGAATTTGCTGAAGTGCATGAATTCTTAGCTCCGCAAGCTGGTAATATTGTTGTAGTTCCTGAAGAGATAGTAGCTAAATCAGGTGGTGACTTTGATATTGATAAGCTTACTTTCTTTATGAATAATATAGATGCTGTTGGTAAAATTGTTAAACCTGAGTTTAAAGATACAAATGCCTTAAAAGCTGATGTAGAAAAGAATGGTTTAGAGAGTCAAAAGATTACTCAACAAAAAGCAGGTCTAGAAAATGAAATGATTAATGATATCAAGGAGATATTAGAAATGCCACATAATTATGCTAGTTTAATTACTCCTAATGGTACATTTATTTTAAAGGATATTGCTGCAAAACTATCTAAAAAAGTTATGGAGTATAATCCTAATACAGTATTAGATAGAGAAGGTAATAAAGTAGATATTAAAGGTATTAGTCCAACAAGAATCTTTGAGCCTTTATATAACTTATTTAAGCATGAATCAAATGCTGTAGGTAAAAGAACTTTAGGTTTAGGAGCTGTAGAAAATACATTTAATGTAATTATGAATGCAGCGGGTGCTAAGATGCCTGAGTTTATAAATATTGGTAAAAATAAATCAGAAAAAAGAAAGGTGAATATGTATCTTAAGCATCATAAGTTTGGAGATACAGAACAAATTTCTTTATCTAATCAATATGATGTAGATGGTGTAAATAAAGTAGCTGATGTTATATCACAAATGATGAATGGGTGGGTTGATGTTGAAAAAGATGCTTGGGTATTCTTTATACAAGGTAACTATGAAGTAGCTCCTCAACTATTATATCTTGTAAAAGCTGGTGTTCCAGTTGAAGAAGCTATCTATTTTGTATCAAATCCACTTGTAAGAGAGTATGTTGAAGAACAACGTTTAGCTAAATCTACTTTTGCTAAATTATTAGGTACAGAACCTAGTGCTCCACAATTTGCTAAACGACAAGCTTCTAATAATGTTATTGTTAATAATAGTGTTGGTGGACTTAATAAGGATTCTAAAAATTCTGCAAGAAATGAAAAAGGTGAAGAGTTAATTGAAAAGATGTTTAAAGATAGATCAAATAAAAACTTTAATCTAGCAGAGATGCAAAGTGTAGTTAATAAAAATGATAAAGATAGCGATCTATCACATGCAATGTTCTTACATTACTTATCACTTGAAGCACAAGTTGCTGGTCTCACAGCCGTGAAGCTTTCTTCAAATCCAGATACAAGTACTAAGAGTACAATATCTGATGTTGAACAATCAGAAGCAAATTTAGATGCTCAAAAAACAGGTGACCATGCTGAATTATTAGAATCATTTATGAATGACTCTATTATTAGTTCTTTCTTTAATGGCCCCTTATCTATTGCTTTAAGTAAATCATTATTTAATTTAAGATTTAATAAAGCTATATCAGATTATTTGATTGTTAAAGATGAAGATATAACTCGTAACTTAATCCCTGACTTATTCCCAGGCGGTAATAAAGAATTATTTGCAACTATATTTAGAAATGATTTAGTATCGTTCTTGTTTCAAAATGAATTAAGAAAATATAAATTAGGTGATGCTTATAACTCTTTTGAGATTAAAGAAAACTTTAGAGTAAAACCAGTAAATGATCTTTCTAGAGGTGCATTTGTTAAAGATGGTGTTCTTTATGTAGATGAAAAACAATTACAACAAGAGTTTGCAAATAGAGAGTGGGCAGAAGATTCTGATTCAGAAAATAGTTATGAATCAAGAGGTTTATACCCATTAAATCCTGGTACATTTATGAGAAACCAAGGTAAAAACTATAATGAGTACTTAAAATTTGTATTAGAAAGAGAAACGTTAAGAGATATTTATCCTATAAATGTTCTTTCTAAAAATGTAGAGTTTGATAAAGAACTTAAAAGAACTGAAGAGATGAAGCCTGATTTAAGTCAGGCAAAGAAAGTAAGGGACACCTATGAAAGAATGATATCAAATATGTCTCTTGAGAATACTATGAATATATATCATATGTTTATGGATCAAAATTATGCTTTACCTATAAGATACACTGATATTTTAGAAGAGTTTCCAAATTTAAAATCTAACTATGAAGTGTTACAAAAGCTACAATTAGATGCTAATGAAAAGCAAACCGTGTTTAATTTATATATTGCTGAAAAAGATTATACTAATGATATAGCAAATCTATATACTAAAAACTTAGAGGATCTTGCTAATCCTTCTATTGTTAAATCTACAGATAGGGAGGAAAACATGAGAATAAGTAAATTCTTTGAGCAAGTTAAACTTTTTGCATTTATGCAAACTGGTTTAAACAAAGAAAAGTTAAGTATAACTAATGTTGTAGATTACGGGCCTTTTGTGAAAACTTTAGAAATAGGTGAAGCTGATCTTATAAATACTTTGAATACAAATGGTAATAAGTTTTTAGATAACTTTCTTAATTTATTTAAACAACAGAATGCTAAACGTAATCCTAATAAAAAAAGATTTAAAGATTATCTAGCAAATATAGATTATGAAAACGCAGCAAGAATAAAAGATGTTCAAAACCTTACAGAAGGTAGGTTTGAAGATTCTCCATTCTTAGAGGAGGAACAGAACCCATCTAATAGACTTGGTCTTTCAACAACAGCTCGTTCTGAAATATTTACTTATAATGACAATAGAGCTCAAACTGGATACTATGAAAATCTAGTTAACTCTAACCAAGACGTAGTGTTCATTCATAATAGTACAATTAAAGAACTTCAAGAAGATTATACTGTAAACTTTGGAGGTCAAAGTAGATTTGTTGCATTAGCTGATGACATGTCAATTGATATACCAACAGGTCAGAATGCACAAGATGATGCTATGGCGGATACACCTTACACATATGAAAGTATTAAAGAATTATATGAGCGTAGAATAAATGAAATTAAAAAGGTTCAAGATTCAGGAGTAGTTATAGCATTTCCAGAAACGGGGTTTGGTAAAAGTTTACCTCAAGAATTATTTGTATATTTAAGTAAGAGGTTATTTGAAGAATTTGGTTACTTAAATCCTGGATCAACACAGTATGAAGTAGTAGAAGAGTTAGTATATAGAACTCAAGGTATTAGTGATGCAGAAATACTAGGTATATTAGAATTACAAGAAGACCCATTTAAATGTTAGACTATGTTGTGTGAAGTAAAGAATAATGCAATTAATTTTTTAGAAAAAGAAGGAGCTACAAATACTGTAAATGGTATAGTTGATAGGTCCAAATTTGATGATTTAAATCAAAAGCTTACAACATTAGCTTCATCTAAATATGGTCTTGATACTCAAGGTCAAATGTTATTTGATGTAAATATTTCTGAGCAGATAGATGTGATTAAATCTAAATATTGGAGAGATGATCAAGTAAAAATATTTCGGGCCATACCTAATGATTCTTTATTTAATGAACTTGACCAATTATATAAACGTAAAGAAGTTATAGAAGCTTCTCCAGATGTAAATGAACCTAACTTAGAGCAATTTAATTTTAAAAGTCCTTTTGAGACTGTCCAGGGGGTCCCTTTAATTGACTTAAATTTAAATCAACTAGGAGATACAAGGTCTAAAGAGATAGCTAAAGTACTTTCAGAGAAGCTTGCTCTTAGTATGGATATGAACTATCAGAATGTTAGTCCTCAAGAAGCAGCTAAGATACTAGAAAATACATCTGTACCATATAATGGAGAACCTTCTTTTTATTTTGCAGGTACTGTATATACTGTTGGAGATAATATAAACATGAATACTGTACTTCATGAATTTTCACATCCATTACTTCAAGCTATAAGAAGAGATAACAAAAAGTTATTTGCTAACCTATATAATCAGGCAATGGCTACTGAAGAGGGTGTTGGCATAAAAGAACATGTTTTAAAACTATATCCTGAATTAAATGAGGATTCTGATTTATTTAAAGAGGAAGTGCTAGCATATGCATTACAATTAAAATCTTTTAATCAAGTTCTTGATCAAATAGAAACTAATGGATTTCAAGAATTTATTAAAAAATTACTAGCGTCAATTAAAAAAATACTTAGATCTGTTTTTGGTCAGAAAGTTAAAGTATCTAAACTTAATCAAGATACTACATTGAATGAGCTAGCAAAAATGATGCTTGAAAAAGATTTTGATTTAGGAACTCCTGATATAACTGAAGCAGATTTAGTAATGTATGCTAGAATGGTTAATGAAAGAGCTCAGGACTTAGCTAATCATACTAATGTAGAATCATTACAACAAGTAATTGAAACTGCTTTAAATAGCAGCTTAGGTGTTTTAAATCAAGCTAGAAATTTTAAAGGGGATAAGCGTTCAAAAGAAATGCTTAAAAACGCTATGTTTCAAAAAGGTACTACTAAGTTATTACCAGGAATAAGACAATCATTAGCTGACTTTGTAAATTTAGAAGAACTCAAAGATGCTACAGAAGATGAAAAAATACAACAGGTTTTAGATGGTGAAGAGAGGAGAGCTATTAATATTAAAAATAAATCTCAAGCTTTAATTAATAGTTTTGATACTATTAATACAATGAGTAAAAATATGCTCCAGGATTTGGCTAAAATTAAAGCTGATCCTAGTTTAAATAATCGTCATACTGTTGCATTAATGTTTCTTTATAAGAATACATCAAGAGCATGGTTACAAATGCTTAAAGATATTGACACAACATTAATGGAGAATGGTCAATATACAGATACTAATAATTTATTTTATCAAACATTAAATGAAATAACTAATAATATTACTAGAATCAATTCTCAAGTTGCTGATATTTTATTAGATAATAATGTTCAGTGGTTTGTAGAGATTACTAGTTATATGAATGAGTTTGTTGATGATAGATTTAAATCAAACTTAGGTGTTGCGTTTAAAAAAGCATTTACAAACCCACAAGAGCTTGAAAATGCAATAAAAGATACATATGATAAAGTAACTGACCAACAATTTACGGATGCTGATGTTGATGCATTAGTAAAAAAAGGAGTTCCTAGAAATATTTTAGAACCGTTTATTAAAGAATATAAAGATTATATAGTAAATGAAGATAAAATAAAAAACGCCTTAACTGGAAACGCTCATGACGTCTCTTTTTTTAATAGATGGTTAGAAAGTTATAGTTCTTCTAATGATATTATAGTAGGTCCATTATCTATATTTATTCAAAATCAAAGAACAGAAGTAGAAAATGAAGTGTGGAGAAAATCTATGGTTTTTAGAAAAAAGTTAGCTGATCTTTTACCTAAAGTTAATTTTTCTAAAATGAATACTTTTCAAATGCGTGACATGCTAGGAGAAAAGGACACTATTATGTTTTTTGATAAAGAATCAGGTAAGCCAATTGCTAAAGAGATTTATGTATTTCTAAATGAGTTTGGAAATGGTTGGAGATATGAACAAGACGTTTTAGAATTTGCAGTAGAGGAGGCAAGACAAGAAGGTGATTTACCAAAATTAGCAGATGCTAGGCAAAAACTACAGCAGTTTAATAATGACTACATGTGGCAAGAATTTGTACCAGAGTATTATGAAAAACAACAAACGTTTCAAGATTCAGCCATTGGTAAATTAGCGTATACTATGCGTCAAGAAAAGCTACAAGCATTTAATAACTTGCAAAATCAATTTGATAATGAATTAGAAAGGCTTGAAGCTTATCCGTCTATTCAAGCTGCTTGGAGAGAATATCAACAAGTATCTTCTATGCAATATGAAGATGGTACAGATAAAGTAGATGATCCTGAAAAAGGTATTTATGATAAAAGTATAGCAGAATTTTTATTAGAAAATAAAAAAGGAACTCAGTTTAGAGAAATGGTTCCTGTACCAGGATCTCTTCAATTATCCTATAATGAATTTATAAATCAACTTGAAGGAGAAGGTAAGGTAAGAGGTAGTGGTCAATTCATAGCTAAACTAGAGGAGTGGAAAAGACAAAATTTAAAAGTAAAATATACTGATGAATATTGGAAATCTAGAAATGCTCTTTTTAATGAAATTGAAAGTATACAGGTTAAATTAAAAAATAAAACGTTTGATATATCAGCTGCATATAAAGAGATATCTAATTTAATGTTTGCTTATAAAGATGAGTACAATCAACCTATATCAACTGATATGGGAAATGAAAGACTTAAAAAAATTAAATCTTTACAACAAGATATACTTGATTATCAAAGAGAGAGTGAGTCTAGAACAGGATTAACTTCTGCTCAATCAAAAGAACTAAGAGATCTTACTAGAATGAATAATAGAGGTGAGGTGACTCCTGGTTCAGCTGAAGCTGATAGATTTATATATTTAACTGATATACAAGAAGATATAGGATTAACTGCAGAAGAGCAATTAAGATTAAAAGAATTATTTTCTGAGCTTGGTAGTATGACAGATACTTATGTAACAGATTATTATCTTGACACTTTAAATTTTAGTTTATCTAAACAAAATATTAGTGAGGTTAAGGCAACAGAAGTAAATGACTTTATTAATTCTGATGATTTTCAAGAAGCTATAGATAATGATGAAACACTAAATGATTGGTTTATATTAAATCATGTTCAACAAACTTTTTGGAATCAAAAAACTAAAAGTTTAGATCTTAAATACATGCCTTCTGCAGCTAATGTAGTAAAAATGCCATCTGACCCTGATCATATTGAAACTACTACAATAACTGATACTAATACAGGTGAAGAAGTTTCATTATTAGGTGTTCCTGCAGCAAGACATTCTAGGTTTGAAGTTAAAAATGAATTTAGAACTATCCCTTATGGTGAAGATAGGACTCAGTATGTAGGAAAATATATAGATAATAAAGGTAATTGGTTACCTAGACAGTTTGGGCAAGAACAAGAGTATAGTGCTAAGGATGATAGGTTTATAAGTCAAGAATTTAAGCAAATTAGTTCAAATAAAAATTCTCCTAAATATGAACTTTTAAAAGCTATGACTGAATATCATTTAGATATGCAAAGTGGTATGAGTAATTATGGTAAATTATATATGGATATGCCTAGATATGCTACAAAAACAAGTGATATCTATCAAAAATTACAAAGAGGTAAGTATGGTGAAAGATTTAATGATCTTAAAGCTGGTTTAAAAAACTTTTTTAACCAAGAGTTTGGTAAATCAAAAGTTGATTTTGAAAATGATTTGAACTATAATAAAGAAAATAACTTAGTTAATACTGATTTAAATGGTGAACAAGTAAGTTATATACCTATTACTGGTATTTACAACCTTGACTTAGATATTACTGATTCTGATGTAATATCTACTATGTTTAGATACTCATTATCAATTCAAACTCAAGGTAAGCTATTAGAAAGTTTACCACTAGTAGAGAGTCTTCTTGATACATTAGAAAATCCTGAGAATCAATTAAAAGAATTAGATACTTTTTCTAAAAATCAAGTTGGATTAAGAGGTAAGTTGCAACAAGTAATGAAAAAAGGAGCATCTAATAACAGACTTGGTCAGGTTAGGTCTTTAATTGAGAGAGAGTATTATGGTAAACAAGTCGCAGGATTAGAAGAAAATCATCCTATGATGGGTAAAATTCTACAAAAACTTCAAGGATTTTCTAGTTGGGGATCTTTAGTATTAAACATACCTGCTGATTTAAAGAATCAGATATCTGGTTATGTACAAACTATTATAGAATCAACAGGTTCAGATTTTATTACATCAAAAGATCTTGCTCTTGCAACTCCTTGGTCTACTAAAGCTATGTTAGAATGGACTAGGAAAGGTATTTATGGTGTTGGTCCTGGTGCAATAAGTACACAACTTGTACAGATATTTGATCCTGCCTTTAAAACTACTGATGAGTTTGGTAGAGAAGTAATGAGGTCTATGATAAAAGATCTTACAAATATGGAGTGGACTTTTATGCATAGAAAGTTTGGTGAAATGGATGTGGCTATGAAACTTTTTGGTGGGTTTCTTCACGGTCAAAAAATTACGCAAATACTTAGTGATGGTACAGAAAAAACATTAAGATATGTAGATGCTTGGGAAAAAGATGCTGAAGGAATTGCTAAATTAAAAGAAGGTGTTCATCCAGGATGGAATAATGTACCAGTATATCATGATTATACAGAAGGTGAGTCTTTAGAAGAAATTGCTAAAAGATATTACATTAGCGTTGATGAGCTAAAAGCTAAAAACAGAATAAAATCTGAAATACAACTAGAAGACGGACAAGAACTTGTAATTGCTAAATCAGAGAAATTTGCTGGTTTTAAAAATAAATTACAAGGTACATCAAGAAGGTTGTTTGGTGTTTATGATAAAATGGGTGCTCCAGAAGGTAATAAGTATGTTATATATAGGCTATTCTTCTTTATGAGAAAATGGTTTACTCCTATGTTTGTAAATAGATTTGGTTTAGATACAAAAACTGCTACTCTTACTGATGGTGGTTATAGATATGATTGGGCTTTAGGTAAATATACTAAAGGTTATTATATATCAGCATTTCAAACTATGGTAAAAGTAATTAAATCAAAAGGTGCTGACTACCAATATCTAACAGATCAAGAAAAAGGTGACTTTAGAAGATTTGCTAGTGAAGGTTTAGCTACTATTATGTTAGCTTTAATTGCATCAATGCTGCTAGGCTTTGATCCAGATGACGAAGATAAGTGGAAAAAGTTAAAAAGGCGTTCTGGAGCACTGGGCACAGAAGGTTATGATACATATGGCTTTTTAGCTAATCATATGTTACTTTTAACTTTAGGTGTACAAGCTGAAACAACTGCTTTTATACCATTACCTAGAGTTGGTGGTCAAAACTTTGGTTTAGATGATTATACAAAAATGGTAACTTCTACATCATCTGCATGGTATAATACTACAACATTATATGCTCAGATGTTTGGAGATGTTTTAAGCTATATTAGTGGTAATGGTTTACCTGAGTATCAAAAAGACAGTGGTCCATATTGGTGGCAACAAAAAGGTACTCCAAAGATGTATAAGAAAATCTTTAAAGCTATTGGCTTTACTGGAGGGTCGGGAGATCCAACTACAGTAATTAAAAATTTAGAAGGAAGTTCAACAAGATTTAGTTAATATGAATTGGCAATTAGAAATAGCGTTTCACTGGCCCCATGATAGGCTTGCATTAGGTTGGGAATATTTAAGTCCTACAGAGGATGATAATATTACTACATATAAAGTATATTTTTTTATAAGCACTATTGCTTTTCATATTATACATGACTAGTACTAAAAAAAAAGGGCAGATGGCCTAAACCACCTACCCTTCTTCCGATAAATTACTTAATTAAACTAAGCAAAGTCAAAGTCAATATCGTCATCTTCATCTTTATCATCTGAATTTGCTGGTACAAAATCCATATCAAAATCTGCTTCTTTGACAACATCGTCTATATTTTCATCACTGACTGAATTATTAGCTGCTGCTTCTTGAGCCATTTGCTGATCAACAGCTTCTTGGCCTTTGATTAGCTCTGTAGCTTCTTCATTACTAACTTCTGGACATGAATTCATATCATCTGACCCTAGAGGCATTAATGGTCCATCACATACTTCAGCCACTGCAGCTTCATCTTC
>TARA_R110001632_G_scaffold3721_1_pt1 | contig 10258 bp, 20 predicted proteins | sample TARA_R110001632 | Tara Oceans TARA_R110001632 (sample SAMEA4398266) | marine metagenome | biome: Polar Biome; feature: [SRF] surface water layer (ENVO:00010504); material: water (ENVO:00002006), including particulate matter (ENVO:01000060) such as... | depth 5 m
AATGCTCAGACATGTGTTTACTGGCCATAGTTTAACTTATAGTCCGGAATTCTTACGTGCAGAAAGTTGGTTGCAGGATACTCAGGAGACTGACCACCTTTATTTGGGTGGAGGTGACTCTGGGTTTTGGACAGATGTATTTTTAAATGCACTAGGACAGATAAGTGTATCAGTTATTGATGCCGCTGAACTAGTAACAGCCAAGTCAGTGCGTAACAACTTTTTAGCACTGAAGGTCAGCTTCTTTAATCAAATGTATGACTATTGTACAGCACAAGGGTTAAACTATGACTTGGTTGCTGGAGTTGTAGGTGATGATCACCGTATTGGTCACAGTCACACCACAATTACCCATGAACGTGGATTTGGCGGACATTGTTTCCCCAAAGATGTTCAGGCATTAATTAAGAGTGGCGAGCCCGTGGGCTGTGAACTAACACTAATGAAAGAAAGTCTAAAATATAATGAAAGTATTAGAAAAAAGTCTTGACATTCAGTGTGTTATCATGCATAATGATACAAATGGAGATTTAAATGGCGATCGATGAAAACGACAATCCGTCAATGCAAAAATTATTAGATCGACAACAAGATCTAAAAAAGAAACTAATACAGGCACATCGTGCTGGTATGAGTGGGCAAATTGTTGGACAGATACAATCAATGATTGAAAGTGTTGAATTTGAAATTTATAATACGTCAGAACTTGACAAACTTAAACAAACTCCCACTGATGATGATGATTTTATAATTGGATGAAAATGAACTTGGCAGGACAGTTAGTGTTAAAGGAAACTGATATGATTGAAGCATTATATCAGGGAAAAACTGCAAGTCGTATTGTGGTAGAGGACACCAAATGGATTAATCGATACAATAATTTAGTTGAACTATTTGATTTTCCTGATAGTACAATAGACTATGAGGTCGCAAGCGGGCTAAGTAGTAATGAGTTCGTGGAAGAATGTGTTGGACCGGATAGTTGGAACATGCCAGATGAATATAAAAATTTGGACATTAAAGAATATCTCCTTGTAAATCTTACATGTGATGTTAAGATTGCAAGGGTAACACAAGAATACCAGGAATTTGAAAAACGAAATATGATCCCAGTGTTACAGTTTTTAGTTTACTTTATAACAGAATGTAGACAAAAGGGCGTAGTGCTGGGCGTCGGACGTGGGTCAAGTGTTGCTAGTTATATATTATTTTTAATTGGCGCACACAAAATTGACAGTATTAAATATGAGTTAGACATTAAGGAGTTTCTTAAATGAAATCTGTAAAAACAGCCCTAGGGCGCACTATAGATATGGCCGCATTGGCCCAAAAACACGAAAATGACCGAGCTGTTAGTAACGTTCCTATGAACGCTAAAGGAGACAGACTGGACAACAAAGGCAATGTCAAGGAAACAATCCAAAACATTAGCCGAGCACAACATGATGCAACTGAGCCTCCAGTACAGGTTGCAGTAAGCAACCCTATTCAGGTTAAAGATCCAGTTGTTTCTGTGGAAACACCGGCCGAACCACAGCCAATTAATGAGAGTACACATGAACGAGAAGATGGTTCAAGTTATGTGGAAATTGAATATGATGACGGAAGCGTCGAAACAAAAGAAATAGAGGATTAATAATGAGCAGCATAACACCAATTCACGACAAAGTACTGGCCAAAATGATTGACGGATTTGGACATTTTAAGACAACTAGCGGTATTATTATTGAGGAAAAGAACATGACAGGCGGATCAATCCGTCCACGTTGGTTCAAAATACTTTTTACTGGACCAAAACAAAAATCAGTTCAGCCTGGAGAGTATGTACTCATGGCACATGGCCGTTGGAGTCGTGGAGTTGATTATGATGGCGACAAATTATATTTCCTTGATAATGACGAAATGCTAGCAGTGTCTGATGAAGCCCCCGACGGCATCAATGACGGCGAGATGTAAGAATTTTGTACTTTGGTATCATCATTTACGTGCAGAAGGTGTGCGGATGTATGGAGCAGATCAAAGTACCCTAGCTTATTATGCTAGATATAGCAAATGGAATTGCTTTTGGTGGGCCGTAAGTAACAGTGGTACCCACAATATAGATGGAACATATTTCAAATGATATCAATTGGTATTAACGGCTTTGGCAGAATCGGTCGTTGTGTCGCAAGACATATTATGAACGATCGTAACGATATGCAGATTGTGCAAATCAATGCGACTGGTGGCCGAGAAACAAACATGCACTTGTTAAAATACGACAGTGTACACGGCAGGTACACTGGCACATTACAGGAGCCTGAGTTTTGGACTGAAGAACGTGACCTTGAACATATTAAATGGCAAAATGTTGATGTTGTTTTAGAATGCACTGGCGCACACAACAACGGAATAAAATGCATTAATCATATTGTAAACGGTGCCAAAAAAGTTGTTATCAGCGCACCTGCCCGAGACTGTAAACGCACAGTCGTATATGGTGTAAACCACACAGATATTGAAAAAACTGATAACATTGTAAGCAATGCCAGTTGTACAACAAACTGTCTTGCACCACTTGTGAAAGTATTGGATGAAAGTTGTACTATCTTACGTGGACAAATGACAACTATACACAGTTATACTGGCGACCAAAGTACAATTGATAAAAAACACAAAGATCCTTATCGTGCTAGAGCAGGTGGTGTTAACATTATCCCCACTAGCACTGGCGCTGCCAAAGCACTCAAAAATGTCTATCCCAGTATGGCTGGCAAGATCAAAGGCAGTGCAATACGAGTGCCAACTCCAAACGTAAGTTGTGTTGATTTAACTGTACAAGTAGAAATGGAAGTCAATGAAGAAATGATTAATCGTTTTGTCAAAGAAGCATCTGACGGAGCAATGCATGATATCATCAGATATGAAACTGAACCACTAGTAAGCAGTGACTTTAACACCACATCAGAGAGTTGTATCTTTGCACCTGATCATACAAGAGTGGTTGACAATCACCTGGTTCGTGTGTTATCATGGTATGATAATGAATGGGCATTTAGTTGTCGTATGGCTGATGTCGCCGCACATATGGCAAAGTACATATAATCGTAAAAATAATTAAGGAAAACTGTAATGAAAGAACTATGGGTAGAAAAGTATCGTCCGAAAACTGTAAATGAATATGTATTTAAAGATGCAGATCAAAAGCGACAAGTTGAAGGCTGGGTAAATGATGGCGGTATTCCGCATTTATTGTTTAGTGGAGCACCTGGCACAGGTAAAACCACACTGGCAAAAGTACTGATTAATGACTTAAAAGTTGAACCAGCAGACGTATTAACCATCAACGCAAGCCGTGATAACGGTGTGGAAATGATCCGTAAACGGATTACAGCGTTTAGTGAAACAATGCCTTGGGGAGACTTTAAAATTATCCTACTTGATGAGGCTGATCATATTTCGCCAGAAGGACAGGCGGCATTGCGTGGTGTTATGGAACAGTATGCAAGTGTGGTACGCTTTATCCTTACCTGCAACTATCCTAATATGATTATTCCTGCAATTCACAGTAGATGTCAAGGCTTCCACATTACAAGTCAAGATCAAGTAGACTTTACAGCTCGTGTTGCTGAGATTTTAATTACAGAAGGTGTTGAGCCTAGCCTTGATGATGTAGATTTGTATGTCAAGGCAACTTATCCGGACTTGCGTAAAACAATAAACACAGTGCAAATGAACGTTGTTGATAACGTACTAAGAACATTAGAACAAGAAAGTAGCGGAGGCGACTGGAAGATCAATATGGTTGCCCTGTTCAGAGAAAATAAGATCAGAGAAGCACGTAAACTTATTACAAAGAGCGCACGTCCGGATGAATACAATGACATTTTTAAGTTTTTGTATCGCAACTTAGAGTTCTTTGGCAAGAACGTAGATCAGCAAGACGAGGCTGTAATTGTGATTCGTAATGGTATGGTAAAGCACACTCAGGTTGCAGATCCAGAAATTAACTTATCAGCAACAATGATTGAGCTAGAGAAAATTAGCAAATGAAACTAGTGGTAATAGCTCTTGAGGCTGAACTTCCGCACACGTTACCGGATGGCTACTACAAAATAGTAACTGGAGTAGGTAAACTAAATGCGGCAATTGCATTATGTTCAAGACTTGCAGTTCATGACATGAATTGGACTAACCAACATGTAGCACAACAGACCATCACTGAGATCATCAATTATGGTACGGCTGGTATTGTGTCAAAGAAGCCACTTATTGGACAATTGGTACAGCCTGATGTTATTATACAGCGTGATATGATGGCTGAGCCACAAGCACCACGTGGTGTTGTTCCGTTTGAGGGTATTGATACTGCAGGATCGTTGTTGATACCCACAGCGTCTGGTATTACACTTGGAACTGGTGACAGTTTTGTAATGGCACATGACCCATGGTTTGATTATGCCCACGTTGACTTGGTTGATATGGAAGGGTATGCTCTTGCAAAGGTTGCCAATCGTTATAAAATTCCATTCAGTTGTTACAAATATGTGAGCGACTTTGCAGATGAAAATGCCGCAAATACTTGGCAAGAAAATGTAGACAAAGGAAGTGAACTTTTTTTAGAAAAACTGCAAAATAAAGGTTGACAGGTAAGACGTCTTACTGTATAATAGTGGTATAAGTTAAGCAATAGGAGTTCACCATGTCATATAAAGTTTACCAGATCCAACTTACAGACGCTGAAATTGATTTGATTAATGCAGAAGGTCATGATGCGGTTCACAAGCAAAAACTAAAATTAAACATGAGCTTTCCAGGTAAAAAAGACACAGGGCGTGTTGCCGCTGATGCATTTAACCTCGGATATTACACACACGTCAGCAACATAACTGCTGACAGTTTAGAAGGTGTGTTTCATGTAGGCAACATGGGTCCTGAAGAGAACATTGAACGTTTTGACAGAATGCACAGTGTAAGTGTTGGTGATATTATTGAAGATGCAACCGGTAAAAAAACTGTTGTTGCCGCCTTTGGATTTGAAGAAGTGGCTTGACAAAGTCACTAATTTATCGTATATTAGTAGTGTGATATAAAAGGAAGAAGTCATGGAACTAGCTATAAACGGACCAGTTACTGAACGCCAAGAACGGATGTTACGCCGGGCTGTGGACTTCTTCTTAAACAAGCTAATGACCACCCGATTGCAACAGACTCTTTATATCGAGATGGATATAATAAAAGACCTGGAAGCAACCACTGGTAACTGCGGCACAGCAACATGGGAAGATGCAAATGTTCGTCCCAAAGATTTCACAGTTGAGGCAAGCTGGAACGGCAAAAAAGGTTTCGAAAAAACACTGGAAACTATTGCACATGAATTAGTACACGTTAAGCAGTTTGCTCGAGGTGAGATGAAAGACTTAATGAGTGTCAAAAAAGTAAGCTGGAACGGCACACGATATGACAGAGCAGAAACTGACTATTGGGATCTGCCCTGGGAGATTGAAGCTCATGGTAGAGAGCGTGGGCTGTTTGTTAGGCTTTGTGAAGCTGATCCAGAGATTAGCAAATACTGCGGTTATTAAAATGAAATATGCCATTAAGATACCATTTACTGACATTACAGACGAAAGCACATGGCTATTCGTCACAGATTCCAGTCGTGAAGATTTTAATGACGTTCATGTAAAAGTATTCAAAACAAAAGAAAGTGCAGAAAAAGCCGCTAAGGCTTGGCGTGTCCATAAAGTAGTGGAGTATGATGATGAATGAACCTGATACGATAATTCCGTATAGCCGAATTACACGAGTAGAAGTAATTGGCCGTCGCGGTCGAGAACTCGTTAAGCATGATGTAACAGATGTACAAATTAGTATCCAAGATGATGGACAAACAATAAAGTTATTCTTAAAAGAGGCTCTAGATGCGAGTTAAAATTGGCAATTATCCCAGTAGACTAATATGTAACATACATACTCGTTATATGAACAAGAAGTATGGAGGACATTCATACGACAATCATATGCGTGTAGACCGTGTGCTAGAAGCTATCGAAGACGCAGTACAAAGTGTGTACAACGTGCTTAATTGGCTGTGGTTCGACAAAAGAGAGCAAAAAGTTAAGGTACACATAGACCGGTGGGACACTTGGAGCATGGATAGTACACTTGCACCCATCATACTACCTATGCTGTTACAGCTCAAAGCAACCTCTGGCGGTGCGCCTGGCGTATATCCTGAAGACGTTCCTGCAAAGTTACGACCTACTAAAAAAGAATTATCAGCATATACCAAACAAGGTAAGACTGATGACAAGTACTTTGCTCGTTGGGAATGGGTAATGGATGAAATGATCTGGGCGTTCGAACAAAAGTGCCGGGATCATTGGGAAGATGACTATTATGGCGACTATATAGAAGATCAAAAGAATAGGCCATTATCTGGTAGGTTTGAATGGACGGACGGCGACGGCAGAATGAAACATCAAGAACGTATGTCAAACGGATTTAGACTTTTTGGGAAGTACTTCGAATCATTGTGGGATTAGAAATGAAAATAAAAATAGAAATAGAAATTGATACAGAGAACGAACAGGATCTAAGTGCTATTGAAGAAGTTATTGAAAAGATAACTGAATTAAAGGAACTAATGCATGAAAGTACTGATTAATGACATAGGCGGTATAATTGCTAAAGAAGATGAACGTTATATTGTTAAAGATAACACAATATTAAACAATCTAGTAGTTAGCAGTACTCGACTGCAACAACGCAAAGCAACAACGGGCCATGCCCATCCAGGACAAGAAGAAGTATATTACTTTATTGAAGGTACTGGTAAGATGGAATTAGACGATGTAACAATTAAGGTACAACCAGGCGACGTTGTATTAATTGAAGATGGAGTATTCCATCGTGTGCATGCAGGTATGTACGAAGAACTATATTTTGTATGCGTATTTGACGGTAAAAGGAATTAGATTATGAATGAAGAACAGAAAACACAGATTTTGGAAAGCCTAAAGACTGGAGAAGTTACAGTCACTTTTACCAAAATTAATGGCGACAAGCGAGTAATGACTTGTACACTTAATGAAGCAGTACTGCCGCCAGCCAAAAAAGATGACCCACTGACACAAAAGAAAGTGCGAGCCATTAATCCAGAAGTGTGTAGCGTATGGGATGTCAATGCCGTCGGCTGGAGATCCTTTCGTTGGGAAAATGTGGTGGAGACTGCGTAATGCGAACAGCGTATCTATTTGATGTGGATGGTACACTAACTCCAAGCCGTCGTGGTATGAATGGTGAATTTCGTATTTGGTTTTGTGAGTTCATGAGTAATAATGATGTGTTCCTGGTTACTGGTAGCGACTATGTAAAAACTGTTGAACAGTTGGGAACCATCATTACAGAAAATGTACAGCGAGTATACGGATGCAGTGGTAACGACACATGGCAACATGGACAAAACATCTATTCAAGTGAGTGGAAATTGCCAGACTTGGCACGTTCATTCCTAACAAATTGTCTATACGAAAGCAAGTTTAAGTTACGCACTGGCCTCCATATTGAAGAACGTCCAGGCATGATTAACTTTAGTGTCGTAGGACGCAACGCCTCCATGGATGAGCGTCAGCAGTATGTTGAATATGATGAAGTCAACCAAGAACGTAATAAAATTGCACAAGCATTTAACACAATGTTTCCAGAATTAACAGCAACCGCTGGTGGAGAAACTGGCCTAGATATATATCCAACAGGCAAAGATAAAGCACAAATTATAGGTGATTTTTCCGAGTACGATTCGTTAGTCTTTTTTGGAGACCGCTGTGACGAACTTGGAAACGATTACACACTGTCTCGGGCGATTACGGGCCTGTCAGAGCAAGGTAACAGTGTACATAATGTTAGCGGTTGGGAAGATACTTGGAAAATACTTCAAAAAACTTAAATTAGTGCTTGACAAGCAAGACGTCTTACCGTATAATACAAGTATAAGTTAAACAAAACAACGTGTGGAGGACTTCATGTCAAATTTTATTTCCGTAGATCAGTTCAACAACAAGGCTCAAAAGTTTGAAGATGTAGATCAGTTTGAACTTGATATGGAACACTGGAGTGATATGCAAACTGAATTAAAAATGGATTCAGTTTGGAGCATTTATGATGGCGGCAGAATGTCATCCGACACGATGTTGTTCAAGGACCGCCAATATTTGGTACGCTACCAGTATGTACGTAGTGATGCCACAATTGAAGAACTTAATGCAGATTTAACTGATGGCAAAAACCGCACAATGGCTGAAGTAACTATGGTTGCAGCCAGTGGCAGTATTGGAGACCTTTGGTCCGCCGCCAACAGTTGCATTAAACAAAGTGGCACACACCACAGCTATATTGAAGACTTTCAAGTACAGGATGACGGCACACTCGTGCTTATTACTGGATCTTAAGGAGTTATAAATGATTAGATTTTTAATCGGAATTGTTATAATTTTTGGCGCTGTTGGTGCAGATGATTTTGCACATGAAGCAGGCCTGATACCGCCTTCCCTTTGGGAAACAGCAGGGTGGTGCGCCCTGGGAATTGCCTTGATGTTATGGGCTCTTCCTAAACTCACTAACAATCAACAATAATCAATCTACACAATGGAGCCTTACATGAGTGCAACGTCCCCCAAGTATCAGTACAGTAGTCTTTTGGACATCGACGAGGAAACTCTCGATTATCTTGATTTCGTTATTCCCGGCGGTAATGTATACAACACACCAATTGATGATGTAAACGTATTTTTAAATCGATTGGATAATTTGTATGCAGAAATGGAAAAAGAAAAAGAAGTTGCTTGACAAGCAAGATGTTTTACCGTATAGTAGTAGTATAAGTTAAGCAATAAAAAGGTAATCATAATGATGATGCTAATGCAAACCCCAATTACAAACGATTATGCCTCTCAAATTAATCAAACTTATCACTCAGATGAAGATCTCTTTGTCACAGTTGACCAACGTTTGCAAGAATTGTATGCAAAAGACAGTGACTTGGAAACAATATTTCGCAGCCTAGCTGAAGGTATGGTTGCCGCTATGGGATATGAAACATTTGATGATCTGACAAAAGACATTGTTGGTATGGGAGAAATCCAAAACGTACCAGTAACAAGTATCGATATTAATGATACAATGCAAAGATGGCCTGATCGTGAGAACTTGATTGATATTGTTGCAAAATTTAATCCAGACTTTGTTAATCGTATCCGCACTTATTTGGATACTAAGCGTAAAGATGGTAAAGTATATCGCCATGTTGCATGGGACGGACAACATACTGCAATCGCACTATATATTATTGGTGTATATGGTTTTGGTGTAAAGCCTGAACTAGTAACAGTGCCAGTAGATCAATATCCTGGAGATGATCGTGCCGCAATCCGCCGCCGCTTTGTTGCGTTTAATGATGGGAAGACTACTAAGAAGTTGGAACACATTGACTTATACAAACAGCATGTGGCAGGGTTCCGCCATGATGGTCTTACTGAGTTCTGGAATACCCGTTGTGTTAAGATGCAAGAATATTTTGAGAAATATGGGTACTATGCTACTAGTGAAAAGTTTGGTGATGAGAACCGTGCCGGTGCTTGGTCACGTATGACAGAAGTATTTAATCGTAACTTTCCTGTAGAAATATTTGAGCGTGTGATGTATTATCATTCAGTTAGCAATGATGACGGGCGGTTTATTCCAATGGAGATTGATAATCTTAGTGTATTCTTCCGCCAATGTATGGACGACGGAATTGTTGTTACTAATGAATACATTGAGGAGATGTCCACTGTACTGTCAAAGATTACGCAAAACACATGGGCTCCTCATGGAACTGTTAAAGGCCGTAAAGTACAAGCGGCATACCAAAATCACTGTGATATCGAAAAGAAAGCAGGGCGTATGATTGTGGGCAAACAGTATCGTTGTAACCAAACACATGTTGGGCCAAGTTGGATTGCAGGTGCTCTTAAAACAGCAGGCTTTAAACAAAAACTACCAATTTTTGAAATATCATTTAACTTTACTGCGGAGGACTTGGTATAATGGCTATTCGTGAAGCAACAGATCGTGTACGCAAAAGCACAAATGAAATGAAATCTGCAATGCGTGGCAAATGTAAGACGCCAGGATGTAGCAGTCATTTAACGCTGTGGAAAGGTCCTGGCGAGAAAGAGTACTGTGATCCTTGTCAGCGTAACTTTGCAACATTTGGCGGCATGGCTACTCCAGCTAA
>TARA_R110001632_G_scaffold58548_2_pt1 | contig 10255 bp, 8 predicted proteins | sample TARA_R110001632 | Tara Oceans TARA_R110001632 (sample SAMEA4398266) | marine metagenome | biome: Polar Biome; feature: [SRF] surface water layer (ENVO:00010504); material: water (ENVO:00002006), including particulate matter (ENVO:01000060) such as... | depth 5 m
TGCATTTAGTTTGCCAATTTTACAATTAGCAGACGAAAACAGCAAAAACACACAAGCAATTATCTTATCTCCTACTCGTGAACTTGCAGTTCAAATAGGAAATAACATTAAAGAGTTTGCTAAGTACATTCCAAATTTAAAAGTAGTTACCGTTTATGGTGGTGCTAATATTGAGGAACAAATAAGAGGTCTTAAAAAAGGAGCACAAATTGTAGTGGGAACTCCAGGAAGAACTGTAGATCTTATCAACAGAAGAGCCTTAAAACTAGGAAACGTTCAGTGGTTAGTTTTAGATGAAGCAGATGAAATGCTAAATATGGGTTTCAAAGATGAATTAGATAAAGTCTTGGAAGCTACACCTGAAACAAAACAAACTTTATTATTTTCTGCAACCTTTCCAAGAGAAGTTGAAGCAATTGCTAGAAACTATATGACCAAGCCTGTAGAAGTTACTTCAGGTCAAAAAAATAGTGGTACAGATAAAGTAAGTCACGAATATTATTTAGTAACTGAAAGAACTCGTTACCAAGCATTAAAAAGAATTGCAGATATCAATCCAGATATTTATGCGATCATTTTTTGTAGAACAAGAAGAGAAACACAAGAAGTAGCAGATCACTTAATAAAAGACGGTTACAGTGCAGACGCATTGCATGGAGAGTTATCTCAGGCGCAACGTGATTCTGTAATGGGTAAATTTAGAAAAAAATCTGTTCAAATATTAGTGGCTACTGATGTTGCTGCTCGTGGATTAGATGTAGATAGTCTTACACACGTTATCAATCACAAATTACCAGATCAAATAGAAAACTATACACATAGAAGTGGTAGAACTGGTAGAGCTGGAAAAACTGGTATCTCTATTGCTTTAGTAAGCAATAAAGAAAAAGGAAGAATTGGAGCTATAGAACGTATTATCAAACAAAAATTTGTACTTGGTAAAGTTCCTAGTGGAAAAGAAATTTGCCAAAATCAATTAATGCATTTAATTGATAAAGTGAATGCTATTGAAGTGAAGCAAAGCGAAATTGAAGACTTTCTACCTAGCATTTATGAAAAGCTAGAAGGATTAACTAGAGAAGAATTAATACAAAAATTTGTCTCGTTAGAATTCAATTCATTCTTGTCTTATTATGAAAATGCAAAGGATTTAAATGATTTGTCTAGCCAAGATAATTCTAGAGGTGGACGAGCAGTTGATGAAAACATGACTCGTTTCTTTATTAACATCGGACGTAAAGACGAATTGAATCCTGCTAAATTAATTGGATTAATTAATGATCAAAAAATAACTGATAATATAGAGATCGGTGCAATTGACATTTTAGATACATTCTCTTTCTTTGAAATCGATAAGAAATTTGAAAATGAAACTTTAAGTGCATTTTCTGACAACCAACCAGAATTTAGTGGAAGAGGTGTAAATATTGAAATCACTAAAAAAGCTCGAGGCGGCGGAGGCGGCGGAGGCGCAAGACGTGGTAAAAAACCTTTTGGAAACAAAGATGGTGGAGGATTTGGAAGACGCAAAAGCTCTGAAGGTTCTTTTAGCGGAAGACGAAGTGAAGGTGGTGATAGAGGAAGAAGTTCTTCTAGAAGCGGCGGAGATAGACCTGACAGAAACTCTGGTGGTGATAGAAACACTGGTGGAGATAGAAATTCTGGCGGATTTGGTAGAAGACGTAGAGAAAGATAAAAATTAAATAAATAATAATAAAAAAGCTCATCAGAAATGATGAGCTTTTTTTATGTGTATAAAACAGTCAAAAAAACAGCATAGAGAGATTAATGCAAATCCATTACCTTTAGAGATATTATCAGTTAATATTCGTTTAATATTAAAGTTAACGTATGAAAAATCAAGAACAAACGATCCCCTGCCCTGTTTGTAACACAAAAATTCCTTTTGATACTATTCAATTAATGCAAGGAGCAACGTTTCAATGTCCAAATGAACAATGTAATTCTTCTATTGGCTTATCACCGGAAAGTAAGATTGATACTGAGAATGTAATATATAAATTAGATGATCTAAAAGATAGCGATGGTAAAAAATAATGATGTACAAAAAAAGAATTTAGAAATCTTTTACTCTTCAAAAAAAAACCGAGCTAAAATTAGCTCGGTTTTTTTTTGTGATTTTATTATTTACTTCTTACTCTGCCATAATAGAAGCGGCCATCTTTTTATAAGTCCCGTTTTCTAATAAATCTCTAATTGCAGAAAAAGCAGTTATTGTTTCATCAATATCTTCTTGTGTATGTGTTGCTGTAGGAATCAATCGTAAAATGATCAATCCTTTTGGAATTACAGGATATACTACAATAGAACAGAACACTCCGTGATTCTCTCGCAAATCATGAACCAAAGCCATTGCTTCAGGCACCTCTCCTTTTAAGAATACTGGAGTAATACATGTTTCAGTAGTTCCTAGATCAAAGCCAGCTGAACGCAATCCTGATTGTAAAGAATTGGTGTTTTGCCATAACTTGTCTTTCAGCTCTGGCATAGTTCTAATCATATCTAAACGTTTTAATGCTCCTTTAACCATTGCCATAGGCAAAGTTTTTGCAAACATTTGTGAACGCATATTATATTGTAAAAACTGAATCACATCTTTGTCTCCTGCTAAAAATGCTCCAATACCTGCCATTGATTTTGCAAACGTTGCAAAATACACATCAATATCTTCTTGAACTCCTTGTTCGTAACCAGTACCTCTACCGTTTTCACCCAAAGTTCCAAAACCATGAGCATCGTCAACTAACAAACGAAAGTTATATTTTTTCTTTAATGCTACTATTTCTTTTAAACGTCCTTGTTCTCCTCGCATTCCAAAAACTCCTTCAGAAATTGCTAGAATTCCACCTCCCGTTTTCTCTGCTAATTTTACAGCACGTTTCATGTTTTTCTCAAAACTTTCCATATCGTTATGCTGATAAACAAAACGTTTTCCTGGATGCAAACGAACTCCATCAATAATACATGCATGAGTATCAACATCATACACTATAATATCGTTTTTATTCACCAAAGCATCAATTGCTGACATAATTCCTTGGTAACCGAAGTTTAATAAATACGCTTTTTCTTTTCCTACAAATTCAGCACATTCTTGTTCTAGTTGCTCATGAAAATCAGTATGACCAGACATCATTCTTGCTCCCATTGGATAAGCCATTCCGTGCTCAATTGCAGCTTCGCCATCAGCTTTTAAAACTTCTGGATGATTCGCTAATCCTAGATAATCATTTATACTCCAAGTAATTACTTTCTTTCCATTAAAAGACATTCTGTTAGAAATGGGTCCTTCTAATTTTGGAAACACATAATAGCCTTCTGCTTTTTCTGCCCAGTTTCCTAGGGGTCCTTTGTCTGCTTTTATTCTATCAAATATATCGTTGGTCATTATCTTAACATTTTCTTAACTAATCACTTTTGCGGGTGCAAAGTAACTGAATTTTGAGGAGTTATTCAAATAAAATAATTGTTGAGTTGATTCATTCTATATGAAAAAACAGTTTCAAATTGACTTTATTTATTAAATATAAGTTGCCGGTTTATTTTGAGGCAAAGTAGGATCGAAGAATCCTTGCTCTTTCATCCATGCATCACTATAGATTTTAGTCATATAACGAGATCCATGATCTGGAAAAACCAATACCACTACACTGTCTTTATCAAACAATCCTTTTTGAGCATATTGCTCTGTAGCTTGCATAACTGCCCCACAAGTATATCCAGGAAAAACTCCTTCTTTTTGAATAATTTCTCTTGCTTTATAAGCAGCATCTTTATCCGTCACTTTCTCGTAAATATCTATCGTAGAAAAATCTGTTGCCGTTGGAATTAAATTTTTTCCTAAACCTTCAATTTTATACGGTTTAATTTCATTCTTATCTAATTCGCCCGTTTCGTGATATTTTTTTAAAACAGATCCTACAGCATCAACTCCTAAGATTTTGATGTTAGGATTTTGTTCTTTTAAGTATTTACCAGCACCTGAAATGGTTCCTCCAGTTCCACTTGCGGCTACCAAATGAGTAATTTTCCCTTCTGTTTGATTCCATATTTCTGGACCTGTTGTAGCATAATGAGCCTCAATATTCAACGCATTAAAGTACTGATTAATATATACAGAATTTGGAGTCTCTTTATGAATTCTTTTTGCAACTTCATAATATGATTTTGGATCATCTGGAGCAACATTTGCAGGACAAATATATACCTCTGCTCCCATGGCTCTTAACCCGTCTATTTTATCTAGAGAAGATTTATCACTGACTGCTAATTTACATTTATAGCCCTTTACCATCGCAATCATCGCCAAAGAAAAACCTGTATTTCCAGAAGTAGTTTCTACAATTGTACTCCCTGGTTTTAGAATTCCTTTTTTCTCTGCATTCTCAACAATATGTAATGCTATTCTGTCTTTTTGAGATTGTCCGGGGTTAAACATTTCTAATTTTGCTAAATAAGTCCCAGGTAAATCTTTAGTGATCGTATTTAATTGAATCATTGGCGTTTGACCAACTAATTCTAATAAATTTTTATAAACCCCTTTATTTCTATTCATTCTTTTTAAATCAGCTACAAAATTATATTATTTTTCTAATTTATCTTCTAAAGCTAGCAAAAATGTATAATCTATTGCTGTTTCTTTTAAAGAATCAAAACGACCAGACGCTCCACCATGACCAACATCCATGTTAGTATGCAATAATAACATATTATTATCTGTCTTTAATTCTCTAAGTTTAGCGACCCATTTTGCTGGTTCCCAATATTGAACTTGACTATCAAAATACCCTGTAGTTACTAACATATTTGGGTACTCTTTTGCTTCAACTTGATCGTAGGGTGAGTACGATAAAATATAATCGTAGGCTTCTTTTTCTTTTGGATTTCCCCATTCATCAAACTCGCCAGTAGTCAATGGAATACTTTCGTCTAACATGGTAGAAATAACATCTACAAAAGGAACGGCAGCAATAATTCCATTATATAATTCTGGATTCATATTACAAATTGCTCCCATTAATAAACCTCCAGCAGAACCTCCCATGGCGTACAAATGAGCTGCAGATGTATACTTATTCTCAATTAAATGTTTAGAACAATCAATAAAATCATTGAAAGTGTTTTTCTTATGCATCATTTTCCCATCATCATACCATTCTCTTCCTAAATATTGACTTCCTCTAACATGCGCCAATGCATATACAAAACCTCTATCTAATAAACTTAAACGGGTTGTTGAGAATCCGTCTGAAATTGTATATCCGTATGAACCATAAGCATATTGAAGTAACGGTGAGTCTTTTCCTAATTGGGTGTCTTTATGATACACTAAAGAAATAGCTACTTTTTTTCCGTCTCTGGCTGTTGCCCAAACACGTTCACTTATATAATTATTTTTATCGAATTTTCCTCCTAAGACTTCTTGTTCCTTTTTAATTTCTTTGGATTGATCTTTCATATTAAAATCAATCACAGAATTTGGAGTCGTCATTGAATTGTAAGAATATCGAATCGTCTCTGTATCAAACTCAGGGTTCCCATATACCCCTACAGAATACGTTTCTTCATCAAACGGTAAATAGTAATCTTCTTTGCCGTCCCAACGTTTAATTCTAACCGTATTTAATCCATTAGTTCTTTCTTCAATGACCATATAGTCTTTAAAAATAGAAACATCTTCTAATAAGGTGTCTGCTCTATGTGGAATAACATCTACCCAGTTTTCTTTCTCAGTTTTATCTATGGGAGTTTTCATCAACTTAAAGTTCGTTGCTCCGTCTTTGTTTGTTTGAATATAAAAATGACCTTCATAATGTGCCAAACTATATTCTAGATTGTCTTCTCTTAATTGAATCATTTTCCATTCTCCGAAAGGATTGTCTGCTGATATAATTCTAAATTCAGAAGAAAGTGTACTATAGCAACCTATGACAATAAATTTATGAGATTTCGTTTTATAAACATAAGTGTTAAATGTTTCGTCTTTTTCTTCAAAAACTGGAACATCTTCTGAAGAATCTGTCCCTAAAATATGTCTATAAATAGTAGAACTTCTTAGGGTTACAGGATCTTTTTTTGTGTAAAATAATGTTTCATTATCATTAGCCCAAACAGAACCACCCGTGGTGTTGTGAATTTTATCACTTAAAATCTCCCCTGTTTCTAAATTTTTAATTTGAAGTGTATATTGTCTTCTACTGACTTTATCTGTAGAAAATGCTACCAATTTATTATCTGGACTCACATTTAAGCCTCCTAACTGAAAAAACTCATGTCCTTTTGCTTCATTATTCACATTGAACAAAATCTCTTCTTCAGCTTCTAAATTCTCCTTCTTTCGTGCGTAAATTGGATATTGACTTCCTTTTTCGAAACGAGAAATATAGAAATATCCATTTCTAAAATATGGAACAGATTCATCATCTTCCTTTATGCGCCCTTTCATTTCTTGAAAAAGTGCTTCTTGAAAATCTTTTGTCCCTTTAGTTACTGTATTAAAGTAATCGTTTTCTGAGTTTAAATAGCCTTCAACCTTCTTAGTTTGCTCGTCTTTTTCTTTGGCAATTTTCTGATCATCGCTCAAACGCATCCAAGAATAATTATCGATTCTTACATCATCATGTCTGATTAATTTATCTGAAATTTTATCTGCAATAGGCGCTTTTGCGTCTGTAATCATAGTCATCTATTTTAGTAAGCCTGCAAAAATAACACTAATTGATTTATAAAAATACTTTAGCATTTATTAAACACTATTTTGTCTTTTGAAGAGTTTTATACAGAGTACATTTGCAATAAATTTCTACACCAGAATAAAATAAAGGAAGCATGAATAAAAGAAAAACTTTCAGAAAATCACTAAAATGGCTTGCTGGTATTGTGTTAATTCTCATTATACTTCTGGCTAGTGCCCCTTATCTCTTTAAAGATAAAATAAAGGCGATGGTAGAAAACAGTATTAATAAAAATATTAATGCAACGGTCTCTTTTAAAGACTTGGATCTAAGTTTTTTTAGGAATTTCCCATTAGCCAGTATTAGCATTACAAATACTACATTAATTAATAAAGCTCCTTTTAAAGGGGATACGTTGTTTTTTTCTGAAGAAGTTAATTTAAATATGAAAATTACAGAGTTGTTTAAAAGTGCTGATGAAATCATGCAATTGCAAAGCTTCTCTACAGCAAATAGCGCTGTCAATATTTTGATTAATAAAGAAGGAATTACAAATTATGATATTGCTCTTAAAAAAGAAACGACGGAAGAATTAACAGAGGAGTCTTCTTTTTCTTTAGGAATTCAAGAATACAGCATCAACAATTTGAGTTTTGTCTACCATGATGCGACTTCTGGAATAAAAATGAACGTTGATAATATTATTCATAATGGAAAAGGAAATTTTAAGGAAAGCATTCTCGATTTAGATACACAGACCACTGCTCTAGTTTCTTTGGAGATGAATTCAACTTCTTATATGAATAGCCTGCCTATTTCTTTGGATGCCATTTTAGGAATAGACCTTCAAAGTTTCACCTTTTCATTTAAAGAAAACAAAGGGTTTGTTAATCAATTACCATTAGAGTTTGAAGGAGCTATTCAAATACTTGATGATTCTCAAGTATATGATCTATCATTTAAAACACCAACCTCCTCTTTTAAAAACTTATTAGCAATTCTTCCTGCTCAATATTCTGGAAACTTAGAAACTATAAAAACTCAAGGGAATTTTGATACAAAAGGAATTGTAAAAGGAATCTTATCTGAAACTACGATTCCAACATTTGATATTTCTTTTATTTCAAAAGATGCGATGTTTAAATATCCTGATCTTCCAAAATCTGTTAGAGAAATTAATGTAAATGCGACTATTATTAATTCAACAGGAAATCTAAACGAAACGTATGTTTCTATAGAAAATTTAGCCTTTAGAATTGATAAAGATCTTTTTAGTGCGAGTGGAAAAGTTTCTAATATTGCAACAAACCCCACTGTAAATATTAGAGCAAAAGGAATTATCAATCTAGAAAATATTGCAAAGGCTTATCCTATTTCATTAGAACAACAATTTAGAGGTATTTTAAAAGCAGATGTAAATAGTTCTTTTGATATGAGCTCTATTGAGAAAAAACAATATCAAAATATTAAAAATGCTGGAACTGTAAGTTTAAGTGGATTTAAATATGAAGGAAAAGATGTCGCAAAGCCTTTTTTTATTGACAAAACTTCTATTTCTTTTACTACAAATAGTATTCAGTTAAATGAATTCAATGCAAAAACTGGAGATTCAGATATTGACATCGAAGGGAAATTAAATAACTTTTACGGATTTTTATTCAATAAAGAAGTCTTAAAAGGAACATTCAACTTGAAATCAAATAAAATAAATGTGAATGATTTCATGTCAGCTTCAGAAGAAACAACCGATAAAAAAACATCAGAAGAAATCGTTAAGATTCCCGCTTTTCTAGAGTGTACATTCATTGCTTTTGCAGACAATGTTATCTATGACAATATTACTCTTTCAAATACTAGAGGAATTTTAATTGTAAAAGATCAAGCTATCACGCTACAGAATTTAAGCATGAATGCTTTTGGTGGACTCGTAAAATTAAACGGAAAAGTTTCTACCAAAGAAAAGATTGCCGATTTTGATATGATCTTAAGCATGGAAGATGTAAGTATTAAAGAATCTTTTACAAAACTAAATACACTTAAATCCATTGCACCTATTGCAGATGTTATTGGAGGAAAAATGAATTCGACTTTCAAAATTTCTGGAAATTTATTGGATGATTTAACTCCGAATTTAAAAACTATTTCTGGAGATTTACTAGGAGTTCTATTTAATACAAAGTTAAATGCAAGCAATTCAAAAGTACTTTCTTATATAGGGAATGAGGTTAGTTTTATTGATGTCAATAAATTAAATTTAGAAAAAATTAAGACGCAAGTTACCTTTAAAGATGGGAATGTTGTTGTGAAACCTTTTAAGATGAAATACCAAGACATCGATATAGAAATTGGTGGAACTCATGGTTTTGATCAATCGATGAATTACAATCTAACATTTGATGTTCCTGCTAAATACCTTGGAAATGAAGTGACTAGCTTGATTTCAAAATTTTCAAAAAGCGATCAAAATAAAATCAGTTCTGTTCCTGTAAAAGCGAATCTTACAGGGAGTTTTTCTACTCCTAAAATTAAAACAGATCTAAAAAAAGCTACATCTGATTTTGTAACCAAACTTGCAAAAGAACAAAAAGACAAGATTCTTGATAAAGGAAAAGATCAGTTGTTAAACTTATTAAAGAAAAAAGGCGCTAAAACTAGTAAAAAAGATAGTGTAGATAACGTTGGAAAGGTTTTAAAGAACTTATTTAAAAAGAAAAAAAAGGATAATTAAAAAATATATTGATAAGTTTCTATAAATAAACCATTAATATTCTTGAGATGAAATTTTAAATAATTGAGAGATAATTATTACATTAGGCAAAAATTAACTAATTAAAAAACATCAATACCATGGAACAAAATCATCCAAGACCTCAAAACTATTTAGTCTTTGCAATATTAACTACTATATTATGTTGTTTGCCAACAGGTATAGTTAGTATCGTTTATGCCGCTAAGGTTAATACATTATATGCTGACGGAAAATTTAATGAGGCGGATGCTGCTGCTAAAAGTGCAAAAACTTGGGCTATTGTATCTGCTGTACTTTTTGCTATTGGTATTATATTATACTTCTTAGTTTTTGCAGCAATTTTTGCTTCTGCAGCTGGAGAATTTTAATAGATGAGTAAAAAATATAAATTATTTATAGGGATATTAGCAATACTGTTAATATCCCTTTACTTTTTCTTCAATCCAAGTAACGTAAACTTTTTCCCAGAATGTCCTTTTCACAAAATCACCGGACTATATTGTCCCGGTTGTGGTTCACAAAGGGCAATTCATGATCTATCTCACTTAAATATTCTTGAAGCAATAAGTCATAATGCTTTGATGGTTTTTACTCTTACTTTTGGAGTTGGATTGTATCTATATTCTAAAAAGAAATTTAACAGCCTCATCTATCACCCAAAATCTCCGTATATTATATTTGGAATAATCTGTGTTTTTTGGATTTTAAGAAATCTAGATTTGTTTCATTACTTAGCTCCATAAAAAAAGAGGCTGTCTGAAAATTGTCATTCTGAATGTAATGAAGAATCTCAATAATTTTCATGTAATTG
>TARA_R110001632_G_scaffold143749_1_pt1 | contig 10250 bp, 1 predicted proteins | sample TARA_R110001632 | Tara Oceans TARA_R110001632 (sample SAMEA4398266) | marine metagenome | biome: Polar Biome; feature: [SRF] surface water layer (ENVO:00010504); material: water (ENVO:00002006), including particulate matter (ENVO:01000060) such as... | depth 5 m
ATCAGCTTAGCGAGCTTAACGTCGCTAGCCATATCAGCTTCCCACCTGCGGGATACGTTATTCTGATACTCGATCTCGGCTTGAACTGCTGCTTGAGCCGCCGCAGGATCCACGCCTGGCTCTTTGTTTAACAGATTCTTTACAACGCCAAGAGCGCCACTGTCAGGAAGTAAATCTCCTACAGTCGAGAGAACGCCAGGGGCATTGGCCTTTAACCAAACCCCTAGCTTAGTATCTCTTATTTTCTTTTTATTCTCCACGTAGTTTTTCAAATGCTTTGTTAAACTCCATTAAAAGGCTACGTTCTTTTTCGTATAGCTCTTGCATTCTGTTTTGCTTATCTACGTAGTTCTCTATCTCTCTGGCTTCTTTTCTTTTTTTACGTAACAGCTTTAGCTTTTTCTCTGTTGACTTCCGCATAGATTCCAACTTAGTAACACCTGAATACCTGTCAGATTTTTTATCGTCAGACTCTTTTCTTTCTTTGTATAGCTGACTAATCAAATCAGTATTTTCCGTGTACTTGTCTGAGTCATAGTACTTTGAAACCTCTCCGTAAAGTTTTCTTATGAAAGGGAAGTCGTTAGCAGCCATCTTGATCTTCTTGCCTTCCTTCATCATCTCAAACATATCTCTCCCCGTTCCTAATGAACGAGTGACGAACTGACCAGCTCCTCCAATGTAATACTCTAGACCATACCAGAACTGATCAGGGTTGATGTCCACGCTGCCTGGAACCTGAGCACTCCCTCCTGTAGCTTTGTTCATCCAGCTAAAGAATTGCTGGACCGCTTCTGGTGATCTAAAAGCAAGCTCAGAATCTGGTTTAGGAGCGCCTACAGGAAACTGTTCTCTATACACAGAGCTGCCAAAGTAAGTCTCATTTGTAGCAATCTCTACGAGAGGCTTGACTACCGTAGGTATAATGGCTTTGGTAATATACTTAGCCATGTTTTCGGACTGACCGAAACTGATTGGTGAGAACGAGCTGAAGGCAGAGTTAGCTATAAACATAGTAGCCTCTGTCATCTCTCTATGACCTCCCGCCACTTCTGCCATAGCTGTACCTAAGTTTGACATGACGTTAAACCCGTAAGGCAAAGGAACTTTAAAGTAGTGTTCGCCGTCATACATAAAGATGAGGTTTCTTTCTTTTTCGTAATCTGGAATCTTATTGTAGAATAGAACTCCATCCTCGTCTTCATCGCTCATTGCTATATTCACGGCAGCCAACATACCACTTGTGAGCGATAAACCAAACGCAAGTTTTTGAGAAGCGTTAAGTCTTTTGTGCCATGACTCCAATTCTCCGTTAGGCTTACGCACATCCTTGAGCGTCCCAAGAGATCTAGCCAAACGCGCAGTACCCTGAACCGAAGCGTTGAAGAATAAATACCAAGCGTTAGCTACAGGTCCTAGCTCTCCAGAGCGGTTAAAGTTTACTGTGATATTCTTAGCCAACTCAGCAGCCTTCTCTCTTGAGACTCCTGATTTTCTAGCCTCGATATAAGCCGCAAGTCTAATGGAGTTCTCAAAGGCATCGTTTAAGTTTTCAATTACATCAATGCTGTTCTTTGCCATCCACTTAGTGGCTTGCTTTACCTTACCTGGCTCAGTTGATTCGGCCTCAATTTCTTTTGCGATTTGATCTAAAGACTTTACAAAACCCCATCCCGTCTGTCCTCCGTCTTCTTTGAACTCATCGAAATAAGCCTGCATCTCTGGATCTAAATCCTTACCGAAGGTTCCTTTTATTAAAGCAGGAAGAGTGGACTTAACTCTAGATATAACCTTTGCGGCTATGTGTCTGCCTTGAATTAAACCTCCAGGTATCTCTGACTCAGCAAGCCCATTAAACAAAGCTGACTGGATGTCACGAGCAAAGTTGGAGATAATAAATTCAGGGTTAGCCGTTGTAAAGGAACGTCTCAACCACGCAGCAGGTACTCGAAGCAACTTAGACATAACGTCTAACTTCTCTACCCCCATGTTCTTCAGCGACTTAGCGTAGCTAGGATCGTTAAACACGATAAACTTTTGCTCTCCGTCAATCCTAACTCCGACAGCATTCTGTGAATCTACAGACACTTCCTTTTTAATCGCCCAAACGCGAGGTGATGGGTTTTTCTTTACGAGATTATAAAGTGATGATAGTGCTTCATTCTTCCTAGCCTTTACGTGTATAGCTGCGTTCTGTGCCACGACCTGAGCCAAGACGTTAACCGCCATGCTTTTACGACCTTTTGCTTTCTTTGTTGTGTCTCCATATATAGAGATACCTGCGCCTCCTGTTGGAAATATAGTCGATTCTACATTAAGATCGTCAATAGCCAAACCGCCTAGAGGTACATAGTTCTCAAACATAGCCTCCCAAGCGTCAACTCGTTCGTCAGTTTCTAATCCGTACTTACGCATAGTGTCGCGTGTGTCTTTCTGGATAGCGTCTATCTTCTTAGCAATAGATTCAAGTTTAGCTTTTTTCTCTGCGGGCATATTTAAAACTAGGGCCGCGTCCTCGTCGGTCATACCACTACCGTTTTCTTCACCGTTACGCTCTTTAATTAAAGCGTTACGCTCTACCGCGTGTCTAGCTATCAAATACTCTGTAACCTCGTCTGAGGTAAGTCCTTTTTCTTTCAGCTCTTTAGATATAGCCTTTACCTTTTCATCTAGCTCGGCCAAATCGTTAGCTGTTTTACCGTAAAGTAAAGTTTCTGCATTGATGAAATCCTGGCTAAGAGCGACAGCCTTTCCAAGCCCCTTCTGAATGTCTTTTTGCAGGCGCATGACATTGGCATACTTATTTGCAAACAACTGATCCATTCGCGCCATAAACGCTTCAAAAGAGTTTAGTCTGTTTGGTTCGAACGGGAGCGTTGAATCCGTCCCCTCAAGAGGAGCTGAAAGATCTAGAGAGACTTGAATTCTAGTTTTGTTTTCTGGCTCTGTAATATCTACCTTTCCTTTTACAGCCGATATACCTGCTCTTGTGGAAACGGCTTTAGTTTGCTCTTTAGGTGTTAATTCAGATATTTTCTTTTGAGAAAGCTCGCCGTCTTCTTCAATCGCTATTTTTAGGTTAGGAAATAATTGGGCTAGATTAGCCGCTTCTTTAGGTACTTTAATTTTTGGCGGCGGAACATCGTTTCCTTCTGAGTCTGTTAAAGGTTCATACACTATAAGCCCTTTAAACGCTGATTTCTTATTTTGATCAATGTCAGTGTTAAACCCTGATATCTTTATATTTCCGTTTTCTGTTTCACCTTCGTATTTAAAAGGTATTATCGTATAAGAAACCGTTTCCGCTAATCCAACATTAGCCCATACGCTGTCGTTGTGCTTTGCGTAAATTAATTCTTTTTGACTAGAATCCAAAAAAGAGTTTGCTATTGCCGTTCTGTCTTTAAAAGAAAGATCTTCTGAACTATCTTCTAAGATCTCTTTAATTACATCGAGGGATTCTTGCGTAAGCAATATGTCTCCATCGTTCCGAATTGCGTTTTGAATGTCTTTTAAAGATTGGTTGTCTCCTACCGCAAGCCCTTGCAGTATTTTTGCGCGAAACTTTTGAGTTTTTCCCGTAAACTTAGCTTTGTTTTTACCAGTCCCTTTTCTGTTTAAGGCTTTACCAACAGAGTCAACATTGAAATAGCCTTCCTTGCCGTTAATTATATCTAAAAATACGTTAGGGTTTCCAAGAGTTGACTCCTCACCTAATAACGTTTGCATAGTAGCGATATATCCGATCTCACCTACTTTCAATCCTTTTTCTCTAATTACAGTAGCAGCCATTTCACGCAAAGAAAGGAATACATTCTCAGCGTCTTGTTTTGATTTATGGGCTGTTACGGCTTTATCAGCTCTATCAAAAAGATTTCTAACTCCAGAATTTATTTTAGTTCTATCGTATCCAAAAGCTCTGCATAACAAACCGTTAAGCTCGTAAACACTACCTCTGTTTACGTCTTTTCCTAGGTTATTGCTTTTTGATATCTTAAGATCCTCTAAAACAACAGATTCAAGAGTCTTTACCTCTCCTCCAGCTATAGCGTCGCCGTTTGATTTTATGTCATCAATTGATTCTAGCCCCCCAAAAACGCTTACGCTGTCGTCAAGGTCCAGTTCAGCGTCTGCGGCCTCTTTAAGCTGCGCGTACAAGCCAGGGCTATCACTAAGGAGCTCTACTTGCGCAACGCCTTTAGATTTTTCTGTCACCCTAAACATAAACTTACCTCTCTGGTTGGGAGGGATTGCTCTAGCTATTTCCGTTACCAGGTCTTCAGCTTCTCTCTGAGCTTTCTTTAAGCTCTTATAAGACATACTTTGATCCCCTGAGAACTCAAAGGTTTCGTCTGTATCGAAACCTTCAGGCACTTGAGTTGGCCGTGCTTCAAAATCGTAGATCCCAGTAGTCCTACCGAATTCATTATCGATAAACTTAAGAACGTCAAAACCAATAAAATTCGTAATTGTCTCTACGTTTATTCTTTGTCTTCTAGACTCTGTATTTTTATCTAACCGCTCTTTCTTCCATTCGTTAAAAGTCTTAAGCCTAGGCTTCATATCGACTATCTCTCCCGTATTGCGGTCTACTTTAGGCTTTGGTTCGTTGACAGTCTTCTTCTTACCGTCCTTCCCTATATACTCAAAACCTCCAATCATAGAGGCTTTTTTGCCGTTACCTGTTTCCTGAGCCCACCAATTTCTAAAGTGCCAATAATCTTTAAAAACCTTTTGCTCTCTGTTGTACATGTCGCCACCCATCTTATTGACGTTGCGGATCCAATAACTTACTTCAGAGTTTTGAAGGTCTGGATAAGCCCTGGAAGGACCTAAGTCCCTTGATTCCATATCACGGTCTTGATTGGCAGCTTCTTGAGCTTTATCTAAATCAACATCGAAATCTTTGCCTGACTCTGCGTCTCTAAACGCCTGCACAAAGCCTTCAAGATCGCTTTTCTCTACGGCGCTTCCGAAAAAGGAGTTCCAAGCGTTTAAGATGCGCTGTCCAAGCGAAGGGTTTGTAGAGAATATATCTTGATTTAGAAAGTACTCTAAAGCATTTACAACCGTTTCTTCGACAATATCTTCGTTCCCTTCATACGCCTGCTCTATTCGTGCTATAAGCTCTTTTAAAGTTATTGTTTCTCCCTCGCCAAAGTCTGCTGTGGTGTCCCCGTACCGTTTTACTACTGACTGGAGCTCTTTTAATAAAGCTTTTTTGGCTTTAAAGCTTTTACCTAAAAACGCAGCGTGTAAGAACTCGTGCCTTACCGTTCTGAGATTCGCGTTTGAATGCGAAAGATTAATATGTACCGTAGATTTTTGAGCTCCTCTATGGGTTATAGCCCCCTTAGTCTTTTCAGGGTCTTTGTTAGTGGCTTTTTGAAAGCTCTCAGCTGTAGTGTGTATTACTACATTACCAACAACACCTTTAAAGGATTTAAGAAGGACGTTAGCTTTCTCTGCTATTTCTCTATATCTAGGGCTGTCTATCGCCATAGTATCAAGCGGCTCCCCTACTTTCCCTTCTTGGTTTTTAGATCCTTCAGGAAGGTCTTCTGCTTTGTTAGATTTTTTTTCTTGAGTAGGCTGTTTTTGAGTAGGCTGTCCTTCTGGTGCATCTTGTACGTCGTCATCTGCGGATTGCTCGGCAGAGTTTACAGCTATAGCAGCTTCAAGTGAAGCGTTTTGAGCTTCGCTCTCTTCCGCCATGAGTTTTTCTGCCTGAGCTTCTGGGGACTCTCTTTTGCTCTGTTCCCAAGCCTCAACCTTCCCTTCTCTCTCTTTAGATAGAGCTTCAAGTTCTTCTTTAATAACAGCATCTAAAGTCTGATCACCTTCAAACGCTTCGTTTTCTAGCTGTTGCTTTTCCTGTAGAAGAGCTGTTATTTCTTTTTTAGCGCCCTCCTTCCAGGCGTCATCGCCGTCTTCGGCAAGCTCTTTATACACCTCAACAAGAGCGTTTACTTTCCCCTGAATTTTAGCTATTTTCTTAAAAGCTTCTGGGTTTTGCTTGCTAAGTTTTTCGTATGCTCTAGCTATAGCTGTTTGTGCTCCAGAGTGTTTTTTGACAGCCTTATCAAGGCGATCCATTGCTTTTTTCTTACCCGTCGCTGTAACAGCAGCGTCAAACGCTTCAGCAGCTGCTTGAGCTTCTTTATTAGACTCGATAACATTTCTGCTATACTTAGCCATAGCCGCTTGAGCTCCGCCACCAATTGTTCCACTTATCATTCCGCCCGCACCTCCCATAAGCACACCAGCGGTAGCGGATTCATAAACCCTTCTTTTTAATTCTTTTTCGTCATAGTAGGCGGTTTCATCTCCCCCCGCTTGTCTAGCATATATTTCATTGTGATACTGTACAGCCGCTGTTCCTGCTTCCGCAAGCGCTTCCTCTCCAATACCAATGAATGTAGACCTAGCTATGTTCTTTCCCCATTCGCTAATAGCGCTTTTTTTTCCTTTAAATATATTCTGGGTCATACTACCCTTTCCGAATCCTCTCCCCATAACTCGGTTAAGCACCATTCCAGAAACAACCTCTGCGCTTGACTGGATGGCTAAAAAATTAAACCTTTCTCCTCCGTTTAAGTTATCATACCATTCTTGCCCAACATTATCCGAATGCATTTGAGAAGCTACAAGAAGATCAGACATAACGAATCCGCCTGCTTGATTAATGTAGCTGTTCGTTTTTGCTGCTTGTTTAGCAATTTTTTCAGCAGCTTCGTTTGAGATTGCCTTGCCAGCAACCCTACGGGTTGCCGCTGTACTTACTTTTTTAGTAACACCTTTTAATAGTCCTTTTGCAATTGCCTGCCCCCCAGCCAGGTCCATTATCAACGGAGCGGACTGCAAAAGCTGATCTATAGAGTTCCCCCACATTTCTCCCGCCGTAGCCTCCGTAACTCCTCCTCGATCCATCATGGCCTGGAAGTCTACAGTTCTATCACCAACCTTGCTTGAGCTGTAAAGCTGTCTTCTTGCTTCTGGGCTAGAAAAAGATGCCCAAAATATAGGGTCGCTAAAACCAACACCTTCCGAGAGCCCCCTCTCTGTTCTTTCAAATTCTGATTCAACCTCTCTTGATTTCTGGCGACTTAAAAACTCTTTATCTGCCTGTTCCAAATCTCCGCCAAACAAGTCATATAATGCGTTTGCCGTGCCAAGAGCGCCGTCTGCAATTTCATTCGCAAGGTTAGAAGCGTTCATGCCTACACTGCGAGCAAAATTCCCTACAACGTTGTCTGTGTGTATATCACCAACCCGACCGCTTTCATCAAAATCGATTTTTGCTCCTCCCGATTCATAGTAAAAAGCCTTTTCAAACTGAGCTCTTTTCTCAGCGTCGTTCTTTATGTAGTCTGGTAAAAGCTCATTAAGCTGCCCTCCCATCTCAGGAAAAAGAAAAGAGTTTTGGAATGTAGAATTGTATTCATTCTCAAGATCTTCTTGCGCTTTCTTCCTTCCTGACTCGTATGTAAAAGAGTTCGGGTCAGCATATCTTTTTTCTTTGTCGGAAAATCCATTAAAATTTGTTGCCCTCATTACGTCTAGGGCTGTAGCGTCAGGTTTCTTTTCAAAGAAACTTCCTGGCTCTATATCGTTAAGCTCAAGGATCTTATTCATAGCTCTACGTTGAGCCTCGGATTCAATAGCAGAGAACTGGTCGTTACCTAACAGCTTCTGAATCTCTTGATCGTAATCGCTAAGCTTTAAATCGTCTGCGTCAAGTCTTGCCATACCTGGAGTCGGCGCCCTGCCTTGGAATCTATTGTCATAGATTTCTGCCATTCTCACGAATTCAGCAGCTTGCGTCTCAGTCATACCTTGAGTATACTGAGAGTATTTGTTGTTTTCTGGCATGTCCTTTAGTTGCTGGCTGTACCTCTTGGCCTTCTAGTAATCTCCTTTAGATCAACTCCAAACCCTTGCGCGATAGTGTTAGTGCTATCAGCGTATGCTTGCGACGGCGTTGTAGAGTAACCCAAGTCATTTATTTGCTTGACGTAATCGTATGCTGTCTCTGCTTCGTCCAAAGCAGGCCCATACCTTCTGACGTAAGATCCGTCTTCGTTTTTCTTCTTAACGGTATCTATAAATATTAGATAAGCCATAAACCCATCCTCTGCGGATTCAAACGAAAGAAAGCTATCCTTTATCGTTACGGTTTCGTCGTTTATAATTTCGTTTGTATCTACCTCATCAGCTGCTGTAGCTACAATTCCAGCATCTTTAAGCCTTTTAATGATGGCGTTACCTGACTTAAGTCCAAAGTAATTAAAATCTCCCCCTGTGTCTTTGCCCCAAGACGACTCCTTTGCAAATTGCGCCGCAACAACTTCAGGAAAGGGGTGACCAGCCTCTCTGGCAAGCCTAGTAGCCTCCTCAAAAGCTAATTTTCTTTGAGGTTTAGTAGATCCAGACCGTTGATTACCTACCTCAAGTATTTCTAAATTAGCGTTGCGGGGTTTAGAGTAAGCGATCTCGGCGCCTTCTCCTTGAATTACTTCAACGGGGGATTCCGCAGGGGGTTCCGCTGCGAACCCTAGCTTGTTTTTCATTTCCTCAACCTCCCGCATCTGACCCTCTAAATTCTTCACTTTAACCTTGTCCCTCGAACTCATATTCTCAGGGGATTTGTTTGAAATTTTAGACCAGCTAGCCTCCAGTTCGTTATATTTGTCTTCTAACTTTGAAGACTGCTCAACTGGGGTTAATCCTTTCAGTTCTTTCGCAAGATTTTGAGTTACAGTGTTGGCTCTATAAAATTGAATACCGTCAGTTACTTCTTCCAAGTACTCATTAAATCCAGCGCTAGAGCTACCTACTGGAGCCTCTGCCAATGCATTTCGCCTTTCGTTAACCTCTCTAAGATTAGCTTGAGCCTCTTGAACTGCCTCTATTGTTTGTAGATCAGTATTGCGGTCAATTGGGCCAACCTCTTGAATTATAGCTTCGTATTCTAACGCTTGAGCGTCTAAATCATTAACCGTATCTTCTACGGACACCTCAGCAGCAGGGGCTCCTCCTTCAGCAGGGGTTCCTCCTTCAGCAGGCGCTTCTTCAGCAGCAGGGGCTTCTCCTTCAGCAGGGGTTCCTCCGTTTTTAAGCTGCATAGCACGAAGAGCTGGAAGCCCGCCAGCTTTGTCCATGATAGTTTGCCATGCATCACTACCTTCTTCAACGGTGACTTCTTCTATTTCGTCGTCTGAATTTTGAAAGACAACAGTCATAGAATCACCTTCTAATCTAATGTGGCTAACTGTTCCGCTTACAAGGGACGTTGTTACATCTACAGGACTTTCAAGTTCAAAAGCCCTACCTCCTCCAGCCTCATCGCTTAAATCATAAACAGACCCACTAAACAGCGGAGGAGCTACAGCTTGCTTTCTTAGGCTTAACCCGTTAGCAGCTTCAGCTTGGTACTCTGCTTTTAGCTGTTCGTCGGTGTATCCGTCTATATATGTTCCGTCTTCGTTTTTTAGCTCAGCTGGCGAGAGCCCCTCGGCTTTTGCCTTGGAGTTCCTAAAAGCCTGCTGGACTTTAGTCGGATTCGAATCCCATCTATTTGAAGACCTTGCTTCAATATTGGTGGCGTCTATGTTTGCGTCGTCAGCGTATATACCAGCGACATTCATAGGAGGCGCTTCCCCGATCTCGGCCCGCCAAAACTGATCTGGCTGACTGTACCACGGATTCTGAAAGTAGTCTCCCTCCCCCATCACTTCTCCATCTTGGTCTAGGTAAGTTGAGATAAGCCTGGTCTCCCCTGGCCCTCCTTCTATCCTAAACCCTGAACTAGCTCCTTTCTCCCAAGTACTGTTCCTTGCTTGCAGCATATCTTCGTTTGACACATACGTGGTCCCGTCACCTCTGTCTGGATTAACTATGCTTTGAGCATAGCCCTGTCGTCCAGCCATTCCTGTCTGACCCCATCTTTTGCCCGCAGAGTACAAATTGTTTACTAAAGCTAAATCAGCTATTAATTGCTGCGAGTCGCTGTAAGCGTTTTCTGAGCTAGGATCAAGCCTGTCGACTAATGTTTTTTGTAGTTCAGCCATATTTGCTGCGTCCCCTGGCGCTAACCCTGAAACGTCAAAGTCGTATATGTTCTGAAGCTGTTCCGTTCTAAACTCGCGGTTGCTCTCTTCTTGAGCTAAGCGACCCTGTAAGTTAGCCTCTCTTTCACGGTTAATAAGCCCTACCTGCTTCTCCACCATGTCGGAGTAGCTCGGAGTCTG